>Ga0209048_10000178_pt1 | contig 67731 bp, 65 predicted proteins | sample FrelakmetCRP12CR_FD_187146 | JGI IMG/M metagenome (GOLD analysis project Ga0209048, IMG submission 187146) | Freshwater lake sediment microbial communities from the University of Notre Dame, USA, for methane emissions studies - CRP12 CR (SPAdes)... | ecosystem: Environmental > Aquatic >...
TCCGAGCTCCCGAGGCAGAGCCTCGCTCGCTCCAGGCTGAGAATCCGAGGCGTACTGTGCCGTACGCCGCAGGAGGCGAAGCCCGAGTACGCCAGCCAGGGCGGCCACCTCCACGGCCGCAGTAGGCACCTTCGTGAATAGTCCGGGCTAGGGCGGCGGGCGACGGATCCCGCGCGCTGGGGAGCCGCGGCACCTGAGGCACTCGACGCAGGCGCTCCAACGCCGCAGTGCTTTCTTGCGCTCACGGTGAGCAATGCGTTCTGGATCGTGGCGGAGCTGATGGCGCCGGTTCGGGTCGCAGCGCGTCAGGAGCTCATGCTCGGGGCGCCCGCCCACACCTGCGCCTGGCTGTGACGGGGACTGGAAGGCGACGTCGCGCTGGCCTCTAAAGGCGCCCCTAGAACTGGACCTGGAACGCAATCGCCATCTTCGCGCCGGCGTGCTCGATGTCGAGGACGTAGATGCCGGCGGCAAGGGGCTTGGTCATCTTGCAGTGGTACATCTCTTTCTCGCCTCTGAACTGCGACTTCTGCACCCCGTCGGTCAACGAGCCTTTGCTCGCGTCTTCCTCGTAGCGTGCGCCGCGCTTCTTGAACGCGCGCAGAGCGTACGGCGCATAGTCGCCGTAGAGAATGAAGTAGTCGCCGCTCTTGAGTGTCAGCGTCGGCTCGCCGGTGAAGTAGTCGGTTGCGAAACCCTCGGGTGTGAATTCGGTCTCGATGGAGGCGGCAGGCGCCTGGATCAGACGGCCTCCGCTAGCGAGCCAGACGCCCTTCTTGTCGGGCTTGAGCTCCCCTGAGCAGGACGCGAGGGCAAGTGCAACGCCGAATGCCGCCAGAGGGGTAAGAGACCTTTTCGCCATGGTGGGCTCCTTTCGGCCGCCGGTTCGTGACTGCCACGCTATAAAATAAGTATAGCAAGCCCGCGCAGGACATCAGACGCAGTTTCCGGTCAGTGACCTTGGGATGGCGTCTTCTCCCCAGCCTCGATACGCACGGAGAGCGTGTTCTGCTGCGTCGGCACCGGGCAGGTCGCGAAGCGGGTGAATGCGCACGGCGGGTTGTAGGCCTTGTTGAAATCGAGCACCACGCTCGTCGAGCCTGCCATGGGCGCAGCCGCGTCGAGGAACCGCCCCGCGCCGTAGCTCTCGACGCCCGCAGTCGCGTCACGGAAGACGAAGAAAAAGTGCATGTCCGCAGGCGCGGACACGAACGGTTCGAGCGCGCATGTGCGCCCGGCGACCGTGAACTCCACGATGCCGGGTACCAGCATCGTCTGCGCTGGGCCCTGTGCCGCGGCGACCTTAACCTCGCGCACAGAAGGGTAGGGCCTGAAACTACCGACGACCCGGAACGCCGGATCCAGCGGGAACGTCGGGATTCCCTTGAACTCGCGGCGCGCGGTGGTCGTTGGGTCTTTGACGCGCAGGGCGAAGGCGCCCGCGCGCTCGATGATGTGGGCGCGCAAGTGCCCGAGCTGCAGTACGTCCGGCGCGCCGTGACGGTCCGTCCGGAGCATGGTTGTCCCCACTGGCCTGCCGCCGCACATGACGCCCGCCTCGGGCAGCGAGTGGACGGTCACCGTGCCGTCCGGGGCGAGCGTGAGCGTGCCCGCGACCGCGGGCACGTCCCGGCCGGGGAGCACGATCTCGTTGCGGGGGTGGGAGCCGAAGCGATTCTCGCCAGGACGAAGCCAAAACAGGCCCACGAGCGTCAGCCAGCCGTCCTCACTCGTGAGGGAGGCGACGCGTTGCCGCTGCCAGGCCGCGATCTCGGCCGCGTAGGCCGGATCCGGGGCGGCACGGCGACGCGCGCAGGCGCCTGCACTCAGGCTCAAGGTCGCGGTGACGAGAACGAGCAGGCCACAACGTCCGATGACATGTCGCATGCCGCCTTGTATCACGCTGCAGATTCGTGACGCGAGTGCCGAGAGGCAGGACGACCACGCCCCGCCCGGCGCGTGCCCAGCATGCGGCGCACAGGCTACTTGGTTTGGCTCGCGCCCCACAGCTCCTTGAGGCGGCCGTCGCGCCCGCACCCCCAGCGGTAGTACTTGTAGCGCACCGGGTTCTTCTTGTAGTAGTCCTGGTGATACGCCTCGGCTGGGTAGAAGGTCGTGGCGGTCACGATCTCGGTCATGATCGCGCCGGCGAACGGCTTCGATCGCGCGAGCTGCTCCTTCAAGCGCTCCGCCGCCTGGCGCTACGCGTCGTCGTGGACGAAGATGGCGCTGCGGTACTGATGCCCAATGTCGCAGAACTGCCGGTCTTTCGTCGTCGGGTCGATGTTGTGCCAGAACACTGCGAGCAGCGTCTCGTAGCTGACGACGGCCGGGTCGTACTCGACCTCGATCGCCTCAGCGTGCCCGGTGCCGCCGGCGCAGACCTGCTCGTAGCTCGGGTCGACCGCTGTGCCGCCGGTGTAGCCAACCGTGGTCCTGAGCACGCCAGGCAGCGCGTCGAACGGAGGCTGTATGCACCAGAAGCAGCCGCCGGCGAACGTGGCCACCGCGCGTGCACGCGCCGACGGGTTGCCGCCGTTCCCTGAAACTGCCGTGCCGGCGACGAAAGCCATCGCCGCCACCGCAAGCGATACGGAAGAAACGATCATGCCGACCTCCAACTGGGCGACGCTGGCGCCCTGCAACATCGAGTGCAACAGCGCGGGGGGCCCTGAGCTTCCCGCGCCGCTCGGCCGCGAAAGGAGCTATCGGCTTGCTAATATCATGCGGGGCAAGCGGCGGAGGCTTTCAGCATGCGGGTCGGTCGAACGCTCGTGGCGTTTCTCACGTCGGCAGCGGCGTGCGTCCTCGCTGCGGCGTGCGTGTCGAGCAAGGTACCGGCGCGGGTGCAGGCGTTCGCTGATGCCACGACGCTGACCGCCGCGAATGTCGCCGACGCCCTGACCGCGGTGGAGAACAGCTTCGTCGCGGTGCGGCTCGATCAGGCCGCCCTGGATTTCGAACGCCGAGGGTTGGACCCGCGCGAGGTCGTGAGCTGGCATTTCCTGTCGGACATGGACCGCAAGGCGCGACTCGACATCCTCAAGGCCCTTGAGCGCTACGCTGGCAACCTGGCCGCACTGGCCGGTGGCACGCAGCTCGTGGCGTTTGATGAGGCCACACGGAGCCTGGGCGAGAGTCTCGGCCAGGTCAACGACGACGTCGTCAGGCAGAGGCTCCTCTCTCACGCTCCGGCGAGTGACGAGGACCTCCGCCTGTTCGCGACGGCGATCAACGCGCTCGGTCACTGGCTGATCACGGGCGCCGGCGCCCGGAGCGTGCGCGAGCAGGTGCACGCGATGCAGGAACCGGTGGCGCGGATCTGCGATCTCCTGGTTCTCGATCTCGGGGCGCCGGCCGAATCCGGCAAAGCCGGCAGCGGGCTGCGTCTTCAGCTCTGGAACCAATACGACCAGGCGCTCGAACAGCAGGATCTCTTTTTGCGCCACAATCTGGAGCGCCTCGACCCGGTTGTTAGGAGGTCCGAAATCCGCGCCCTGGCCACGATGGCGACTGAGCAGCGGCGCGCCGATGCGGCGCTCGCCGCGACCCAAGACGCGGTGCGTGGGCTTGCGCGCGCCCATGGCCAACTGGCCGCCGCTCTCGACGGTCAGGCCGTCGAGTTCGATGCCTTGATAGGCACGCTGCTGGCGGAAGGTGGGCGCATCAAGGCGTTCTACGGCTCGCTCGCAGGCGGGCACTGAGGAGGTGGCAGATGCCGCCACGGGAGAGCAGCGCGCCCACGCGCGCGCGGCCAACGCCCGAGGAGATGAAGGAGGCATTCGCGGCGCTCCACGAGGCGCTGCGTGAAGCCTACTGGAAGGCCGACACGATCGCGGTCAAGGACCGCATCCATGGCCTCGAGGAGATCGTCTTCGAGATCCAGACCGGGCTCAATCGCGCCGAGCTCTCGGCGCGTACGGCGGAGTACCGGACGCTCAAAGAGAAGCTGCTGCGTGCCGACGACTCCCTGGAGCAGCTCAAGGGTGAGCTCGACGGAATCGTGCGTGCGGTGGACACGGCGAACCGGGTGGCGAGCGCCATCGACAGGGCCGTGAACCTGGCACGCGGCTTCATCGCCTGAAGCACGATCGAGATTGGACTTTGCCGCGGGCAAAATCGTGTCTGCGGGCGGGCGGCACAGGAGGCGACAGATGAAGAGGAAGAGGGAGCGCAACGACCATGCCGGCAGCGTGGACGGCATCGACCGCCGCGAGTTGCTGCACAGCGGCGCCGCTGCAGGCATCGCCTTCGCCGCTGGCGCGCTCGGCGGTCATGCGGCGGAATCGGCGGCGTCCGCGCCCGCCGTGGCGCCGTTCGAGCTCGAAGAAGCGACCGTCGCGCAGCTCCAGGAGCTGATGCGAACGGGCGCACGCACGGCCCGCTCGCTCGCCGAAGCGTACGTCGCGCGCATCCGCTCGCTTGACAGGGACGGACCGGCGCTGCGCTCGGTGATCGAGCTTAACCCGGATGTGCTTGCCATCGCCGACGCGCTCGACGTCGAGCGCGCCAACAAGAGCGCGCGCGGCCCGTTGCACGGTGTCCCAGTGTTGATCAAAGACAACATCGCCACAGCCGACCGCATGGAGACGAGCGCGGGTTCACTCGCGCTCGTGGGCGCGAAGCCACCGCGCGACGCCTTCATCGTCACGCGACTGCGCGCCGCCGGCGCCGTCATCATCGGCAAGACCAACCTCTCCGAGTGGGCCAACTACCGCTCGACGCGTTCCTCGAGCGGCTGGAGCGGGCGCGGCGGGCAATGTCGCAACCCGTACGCGCTTGACCGCAACCCATGCGGCTCCTCGTCCGGAACCGGCGCGGCGATTTCGGCCAACTTCGCCGCCGTCGGCGTCGGCACCGAGACCGACGGCTCGATCGTGTGCCCGTCGCACGCATGCTCGCTCGTCGGGATCAAGCCCACCGTGGGCTTGGTGAGCCGCAGCGGTATCGTCCCGATCGCGCACAGCCAGGATACGGCTGGGCCGATGGCGCGCACGGTGGCGGACGCGGCGATCCTGCTCGGGGTGTTGACCGGTGCGGATGAGCGCGACGCCGCGACCGCGAGCTCACGCGGCAGGGCGGCTGCCGACTACACGAACTTCCTCGACCCCAAAGGTCTGTCTGGCGCGCGCATCGGTGTCGCGCGCAAGAAGTTCTTCGGCTACTCGAGCGAGGCTGATCGCTTGATCGAGCTGGCGCTCCAGGCGATGGCCGAGGCGGGCGCGGTGATCATTGATCCCGCAGACATCCCTCACTCCGGCGAGTACGACGATGCCGAGAACGAGGTCCTGCTCTACGAGTTCAAGGCCGATCTCAACGCCTATCTCACCGAGCTCGGAGCGGGGGCGCGCGTCCGGACGCTCGAGGACGTGATCGCGTTCAACGAGCAACATCACCACGAGGAGTTGGCGTACTTCGGCCAGGAGCTCTTTCTGCAGGCCGAGAAGAAGGGTCCGCTCACGGAAAAGGCATACGAAAAGGTGCGCTCACTGTGCCGGAAGCTGTCACGCACCCAGGGGCTGGATGTAACTTTCGCCGCTCATCGCCTGAACGCGATCATGGCGCCCACGGGCGGCCCGGCGTGGCCCATTGATCTCGTCAATGGCGACCACTTCCTGGGCGCGAGCTCGACGCCGGCGGCGGTCGCGGGCTATCCCAGCATCACGGTGCCGGCAGGGTACAGCTTCGGCCTGCCGGTGGGCATCACCTTCATCGGGAAAGCCTGGGACGAGGGCACGCTGGTACGCCTTGCGTACGCGTTCGAGCAGGCGACCAAGCACCGCGCCCGGCCGCGGTTCCTGCCTACAGCGGATCTCTCGTCACGCTAACCGGCTCGTGCGTTTGGTCAGATATCACCGCGCCGGGCGCTGAGTGAGGCATACGGCAGCAGGACGGTGAAGCGCGTGCCGCGGCCGACCTCGCTCTCGGCCGCAATCGTGCCGTGCATCTCCTCGACGATCTGCTTCGAGATCGCGAGGCCGAGGCCGGTGCCACCGCTCGGCTTGGTCGTGAAGAAGGGGTCGAAGATGCGGGCGAGCGCGCCTGGCGGGATGCCGGCTCCGTTGTCCTCGATCTCGACCCGGGCGTGCGTGTCCTCGGCCTTGAGGCGCACACGGATCAGGTTCTCGGCGCGCGTGCGCTCGGGCAGCGCCTCGAGCGCGTTGATGAGCAGGTTCATGAAGACTTGGCCGAGCCGGTTCGGGGAGCCCTCGACCGGCGGGCCGGGCTCGATCTCCACCTCGAGCTGACTGCGCCGCATCAGCTCGGCGCGCACGCAGCGGACGGTAAGGGCGAGCACGTCCTGCACCTCGATGACCCTGATGTCCTCGCGGCGTCGGTGGCTGATCTCGATGCTCCGGGTGATCTCGGTGAGCTGCGCCACCGATTGTCGTGCGTGCGCGATCTGTTCGGCCGCGAGGCGCGCGGCCCCGACCTCGGCCGTATCGCGCTCCGGCTTCGCCATCAGCCGGTCCACGAGCGAGCGCAGCCGGATCTCGAGGCCGTCGAGGGTCAGGTTCAGCGCGTTGAGAGGGTTGCGCAGCTCGTGACCGACGCTGGCAGCGACCACTCCGAGGGCGTAGACACGCTCGGTCTCCAGCAGGCGTTGCTCGAGATTGCGCATCTTGCGGCGCGTGCCGTAGAGCTCGAGCGCCTCGCGCAGCGTCGCCTTGAGATCGTCCGGATGCCAGGGCTTGCGGATATATGAGCGCACCTGGCCGTGGTTGATTGCGTCGATGGCGGCGCTCAAGTCGGTGTAGGCCGTAATCAGGATCCTGATCACATCGGGGTACTTCTGCCGGGTCGCCTCCGCGACCTCCACGCCCGTCATCCCCGGCATGCGCTGGTCCACGAGTAGCACCGCGATGTCGCGCTCGCGCATGATCTCGAACGCCTGGCTCGACGTGCTCACCGTGACGACGTCAAACTCCTCGGCGCATGCGGCTGCCAGCACCGTCAAGTTGGCCTCGTCGTCGTCGAGGTAGAGCACCGTTCCTTGCATGCCGCCCACCTCTTGCTTGGGCATGGTGGATTCGCTCATGAGCTGGCTCCTACCGCGGGCGTGGCCCTCCGATAGCGCACGTGTCTGTCAGCCCGGCTTTCTCACGAGGAGGAAATAGTAGGCTTTGCCGGGCTCGAGTGCCACCTCGACCTGCGCCTCGCCTGGGACAGCCTTCGGGAGGCGCAGCATCTCCTCTTTGGTGCGATAGAAGATCGTCCAGTCAAGGAGGAACTCAGCCGAGAAGAAGTAGTCGTTGGGTCCGACGGCGTTGCCGAGCGCGAGCAGGCCGCCCGGGGCGAGCTGGTCATAGAGCACGGCAACGAGCTGCTGGGCGGTGACCTCGCGCAGGTAGTCCACGAGCCCAGTCGAGAAGATGAGATCCTGGGGCGACCCGGCCTGGACGATGGTGGGATCGCGGAAGAGGTGGGCGAAGGAGAGGTTGAGACACTGGACCGTGCCCTGGCCCTCACACTGGGCGAGCGCGCGGCGGCTGGTCTGGTAGGCGACGCTGAGCGCCTCGTCCTCCTGGTCAATGAGCGTCCAGCTCGTGCGCCCGGGCCAGTGGCCCCACTTCTTGGCGAAGTCGCCGACCTCGCGCGCCGGTCCGCAGCCAAGGCTGGTAACGCGGAACAGGGAGTCGGCGCCACCTGCCGTGGTCACACGCGTGAGCTCCTCGCCAATGAGCTTGACGATGAAGTCCTTTCGTGTGCGGCACCCTGCCGAAAGCGGATGCTCGCACGCGATCTTGTGGAAGACCTGGGCGAAGACCGAATCGCCCTCGAAGTCACTGTCGTAGTAGTAGAGCATCACCTGGTAGTCACCGGCGTATCCGAGCGGTTTGGTGTAGGCCCGGCGCTGCAGCGGCGAGCCGAGCATGAGAGGCGTCACCATTGTCTCGGTAAGCTCTTTGGCCGCCTGCAGCGTGTCCCGGTTGCGCAGGCACTCCACCGCGGCGAGCGACGCCGCGCGTTGGATCTGGATCCACTGCGGGTTGAGCGCGTCGAAGGCGCGCTGCGCGAGCGCGGCGAGATCGGCAGTACCACCCGGCCCCGCTGCGCGGTAGCGTGCCTCGTGGCGGTCGAGGGCGCGCTTGTGGTACTGGAGAAAATAGCTGGCGTCCGATACTGCCTTCCAGTACGCTTGCGGCACCTTCTTCCGCAGCTCCTCCGCCCCAACGGTGAGCTCGCGCTCAAGGCGGCCCTCCTCGTTTTGACGGATCACCTCGGGCAAGTCGAGAAACCCGGTCGTGAGGCCGACGCCCACGCGCACCCCCGAGCGTGAGCCGGGCTCAACGCGCGCAATCCGCGCTTGCCCGCTGTAGACCGGCGTGCCGAAGACGCGAAGCGTGAGCTCAAGATCCTTGCCCACAGGCCACGCCTGCACACCGTCCGGCGCCAGGAACGAGAGCCCGTTCATGGAGATGTCGAAAAGCTTGTACTCATGACCGCCGACGAGCAGGTGCGGCTCAGTGTCAGCGGAGAGCAGGTCGCGGACCCGCTTGCGCTCAGGGCGGAAGAAGATCGAGCGCCCAAGCGGCCCCATCAACTCCTCGTACGACTTTGGCATTTACCGCCCTCCCTGGCGGGCTCCCAGCACCCTCATCCTGGCAGCAGCTCCCGCTCCCAAACTGTGCCGGAGGTCACCGCTGTGGAGTTGGAAAGCGAACTCCACCACGTCCAGCTTCTCATGCCGCAGCGGCGGGCAGCTCAATCACGAACTGCGCGCCTCCCCCCGGCCGATCCTCAAGCCACAGCACACCGCGATGTTCCTCGACGATCCTACGTGACAGGTAGAGCCCGAGGCCGGTACCCTCGCCCACCCGGCGCGTCGTGAAAAAGGGGTCAAAGATGAGTGCGGCCAGCTCGGGAGGGACTCCGGGGCCATCGTCGCTGATCGTCACGGTGACGCGCCGTTCCTGTCCCGACACGCGAATCCAGATGTTGCGAGCGCCCGCCCTGACGGCGTTGTCCAGGAGGTTGAGGAAGACCTGGTTGAGCGGTCCGGCCGGGGCGCTTGCCGGCAGCTCCGAAGCGTATTCACGGTGCACTTCGACCTCGGTCATCTTGTGCTCGAGCAGCCGGAGCGTGGCGTCAAGGCCTTCACGCACGTCGCACGGCGACATGGCGCCGCCCTCGGCCGGTCGCGCGTGCGCGTCGAGGGCGGACGTGATCGCCTGGATGCGCTGCGCTGCGTCGCCGACCACGCCGATGAGGCGCTCCGCCATCTCGTGGTTGACCTTGCCTTCCGCCAGCACCCGGGCCGCGTTGAGGATCGCATTGACCGGGTTGCGCACCTCGTGGAGCACGCCCGCCGCTAGCGTCCCGATGGCGGCCAGCTTCTCACGCTGCGTCAGCTCCAGCGTCAGGGTGCGCAGCTTCAATTGGGCACGCACGCGTGCGAGCAGCACGCGAGGGTGGAACGGCTTGGTGACGAAGTCATCCGCGCCGTAGGCATAGCCCTCGAGCGTTGCCTCCGAGCCCGCCTGAGCCGTGAGCAGGATGACCGGCGTCATTTGGAGGCCGGCATCGGACTTGATGTCGTGGCACAGAGCCGTGCCGGACCGACCCGGCATCATCACGTCCGAGATCACGAGATCAGGGCGTTCGCGCTGGGCGATATCCCACGCCTCGTTCCCGTTCGCGGCGATGAAAAGCGTGTACTCGTGCTGGAGCAGATTGCGGATGAACTCCCGCATCTCGTCGTGATCTTCCGCGAGCAAGATGCGAGCGCGTCGCTCACCGTGGAGCAGAGTTTGATCGCCCGTGGGCGCGTCGCTGCGGTACGCTCGAGGCGTCTCGCTGATTGCGGGCGGGGGCCCGAGAACCTCGAGCCGGCGCTCGACGCCTTCTTGTTGGCGGAACTGCTGCCGTCGCTCGATGGCCCCGGACCGAATGTGGTCGACGCCGAACGGGAGAAGAACAGTGAAGGTGGTGCCCTTGCCGGACTCACTCTCGACCGAGATCGAGCCCCCGTGCAGCTCAACGAGCTCCTTGGCAAGGGCAAGGCCGATGCCAACGCCGCCTTCGCGCCGGCGATCCGTGGGTGCGACTTGGAAGAAGCGATCAAAAACGCGCGGCAGGGCCTCCGCCGGAATGCCCGATCCGGTGTCGCTGACGGCAACCAGCACGCCCTCTGCGGCGTCTTCGACATGCACCTGAATCCGTCCGCCCGGCGGCGTGAACTTGAGCGCGTTTCCGACCAGGTTGGTGAGGACGATTTCGAGCCGGTGCGCGTCGCCGACGATACGCTTTGCGCTTGGCTGTGCGCGCAGCGTGAAATCGATCGATTTCGCCAACGCCGCGGGAAGGCTGTTTTCGTGCACGATATTAGCGATGGCGCGGATATCGACCTCGGCGACGTTCAGGCGCAGACCGCCGGCGTCGAGGCGCGAGAGGTCGAGCAGGTCGTCAATCAGGCGCAACAGGCGGTGAGCGTTGCGGTGGATGACGTGGAGCAGATAGTCCTGGTTGGCATCAGAGCACGCGTCGATGAGCTCCTCGAGCGGCGCCAGCACCAGCGTCAGCGGCGTGCGCAGCTCGTGGGAGACGTTGGCGAAGAACTTGCTCTTGAGGCGGTCGAGCTCCTTGAGCTTCTCGAGGGCATCTTGGAGCTCGGTCTTGGTTCCGTCCAGGCGGACGAGCGCGTCAGCCTCCCGCCGCGCGAGCGCCGCGAGCTCCATCCGAGTCATGTAGTCGCGCCGTGTGACGTCGTACTTGAAATAGCACGCTGCGATGCTCAGACCTGCCGCCGTCGCGGTGAAGAAGAGGCTCCCAAGTACGCTGCTGCTGTCGACAGTCGACGAGCCGCTGAAGAATGCCCGAGCGACCGTGAAGATGCCTGATGCCACAATCATAAGCACGCACGTGATGCCCCAAATCGTGGGCCAGAAGGGCAGCAGGCCGGCGCCCATGATTACGACGGCGAAGCCCATCACGTACGCGTCGAAGTTGTCGCCGGTGTAGGGCAGCATCGGCGCGATGAAGACGCCGAAGGTGAAGGCGACCAGCCACAACGCCTCCCATGAGTGGTGTCGCAGTCTGGGGTGCTGCACTGCCGCTGCGAGCATTCCGCAAATCAGCGCTGCGGCGATCCGGTAGACGAGGAAAATGCGCCAGTGTTCCGGCGCGAGCATATAGTCGAAGCCGCACCACGCCACGTACAGCACCGCGAAGATGCCCACTGTCCACGCGATCAGAGGCACGTCGCGTGCCCGCAGCTCATCGTGGAAGCCCTTGAGGCCGGCCGGCGTGAGGACCGCAGCACGGTCCCTGACAGTCGTGCGGGGCGTGCTCGCGTTTTGGACGGCGGGCTGGTCATTCGCCGGGGCCACCCGGGTGGCATCAGCCAACCGCACCTCGGCGCTCACTCCGTTGCCGACCGCTGCGGTGCCGTCGCTGTGTTTGGTGACTTCTGGCAACGCCCCTGCCCTCCGAGACGGCAACCCTGCGTCGCAGTCTAGCGCAGTGGGGGCGCGCGCCGAGGTTGGCTCCAGACGCCGGGTGCGGCGCCGACGCGGACGGGCCACCGCGCTCAGCGTCCCCGGGGGAGAACCCGACCGGGCTGCCGCGCGTATAGAGAGCGGGAGGCAGGTCATGTTCCACGCCCTGGTTTTCCTGCCGTTGCTTCTGCTCGGGCTGGCGGTCGCCGCAGCGCTGGCGCTCGTCGTGGTCATGATCAAGGTCGTTTTCCGGCTCCTCCTCCTCCCTCTGACGCTGTTCGCCGGGCTGCTCAAGCTCGTGATCCTGCTGCCGCTCCTGCTCGTGGCCGTCCTGATCGTCGCTCCCGCCCTGCTGGGCGTCGGTGTTGTCCTCTTGCTTCCGGTCCTGCTGTTGATCGGACTGCTCTGGGGTGTCGTCCGGCTCGCGAGCCGACCGGCTCACCCCGCCGGCCCTGCCATTCGGTCCTGAGCGCCCGCACCATGCGCGGTCTGGCCCTGCACCGGGTGGTTGCGGTCGCCGGCGCCGCGCTGCAACTCTCTCCGTGCCTGTGCGTAGCACACTCTGAGCGGGAGGCAAGGCAATGGAGAAATCAGGGACTACGAAGGCGACGGTTGCTGGCGTCCTCGACATCGTCGCGGGTGGCATGGCTCTGGTTGGCGGCGTCGTGCTGATCGGGCTTGGCGCCGTCGGCAGCGGCATCCTGGCCTCCGTGCACGAGGACGTGCACGGCGTGCTCAAGTTGCTCCCGCTCTTGGTTTTTTATCCGCTGGCCCTGCTCGTGTTCGCGCAGGGCGCCGTCGCAATCGCGGGCGGGATCGCCGCGCTCAACCGGAGGAGCTTCGGCCTTGCCGTTGCGGGCAGCATCATCGCCGTGCTGTTGTTCTTTCCGCTGGGTGTCGTGGCCTTGATCCTCACGATCCTGGCCGAGCCCGAGTTCAGGAGTGCAGCGGTCCCGGCGGCATAGCGCTTTCACGCTCGCGCGAACAGCCATACCGACACGCCGAGGCCGACGGCGATCACGAACCCGCGCAGCCAGCGCTGATCCACGCGCTTTGCGGCGCGCGCCGCCGCCCAGCCGCCGATGATCGCCCCCACCGCCATGAGCACGGCGAGGCGCCACACCACCATGCCTTTGGCGGCAAAGAAGGCGAACGCGATCACGTTGATGAGCGTGCCCAGCACGGTCTTGAGCCCGTTCATGCGGTGGATGTCGCGTAGGCCCATGAGCGAGAGTGAGCCGAGCATGAGGATACCGGCGCCGGCGCCGAAGTAGCCGCCGTAGGTCGCGACGAAGAGCTGGAAGACGAACCCCCACAGCTTGCCGGCCCAACCCACCCTTTCGTCGCCCGCGGCGCCGGCCTTTGTCCAGCGATTAATCACGTCGCGCAGGGCGAAGAGCGCGGTCGCGAACAGCACCAGGAAGGGCACCACGCGGTCGAACAGCTCCGGCGGCGTGCTGACGAGCACGTACGCGCCCAACAGGCCGCCCAGCAGGCTGGGCAGCAGCAGGACGGCGAGGAGGTCGTGGTAGAGCGCCGTGTCGCGCCGGTACGCCCAGGCCGCGGAGAGCGAACCCGGCCACAGCGCCGCGGTGTTGGTGGCGTTGGCGAGGATCGCGGGCTGGCCGAAGGCGACCAGCGACGGGAACGAGATCAGGCTGCCCCCACCCGCAACCGCGTTCAGCGCTCCGGCTGTGAGCGCCGCGAGGAACAGCCCGGCCAGAGTCAGGAGTTCATGCACGGGGTTGGATCATACCGCCCCGGGGGAAAACGTCCGCGCCCAGGCACAGCGTCACGGCCGGCGCGGCGCTGGCGGTGCGCCCGCCCCGACGGCATCCTGCGGCGAGGAATGTGGTGGTGACAAACGCGTTACCCTGACAGAGGCGGAGGTGGCACGATGAGCACGACTCGAAGCGTGACCTCGGTACTGACGCGCAAGCCAACGATCGAAGGCGCCGGCGTGCGGCTAAACCGCGTCTTCGGCTTCTACGAGCTGCCGAAGCTGGATCCGTTCCTGCTCCTCGACGACTTCGGCTCCGACAACCCGGAGGACTACCTCGCCGGCTTTCCCTGGCACCCACACCGCGGCATCGAGACCGTGACTTACATGCTCTCCGGCGAGACCGAGCACGGCGACAGCCTCGGCAATCGCGGCGTCATCGGTCCTGGCGACGTGCAGTGGATGACCGCCGGCAGCGGCATCATCCATCAGGAGATGCCGCAGCGCAGCGAGGGTCGCCTGCGCGGCTTTCAGCTCTGGGTGAACCTGCCGGCGGCGAGCAAGATGATGGACCCCCGCTACCGCGACGTGAGCGCCGACACGATTCCGGAAGTCCCCGTGGCAGCGGGCGTACGCATCAAGGTCATCGCCGGCGCGGTCGCAGGCGTGCGCGGTCCGGTGCGCGATGTGGTCGCCGATCCCGAGTACCTCGATGTCATGCTGGCATCGGACTCGGAGTTCACGCACCAGATCCCTGACGACCACACCGCTTTTGCCTATGTCGTCGAGGGTCGGGGCTGGTTCGGGCCCGGCCGAGCGCATCAACTCTCAGAGGGCCAGCTCGCGTCCTTCGACGCGCGCGGCGCGGTGCGCGCGACGGGCGCTGGACCGCTGCGATTCCTGCTCGTGAGCGGCAAACCGCTCAAGGAGCCGGTGGCGTGGCACGGGCCGATCGTGATGAACACCGACGAGGAGCTTGAGCTCGCCTTTCGCGAGTACCGCAACGGCACCTTCGTGAAGAAGCAGGGTTAGCCCGGACTATTCACGAAGGTGCTTACTGCGGCCGCGGATGTGGCCGCCCCGGCGGGCGTACTCGGTCTTCGCCTCCTGCGGCGTATGGCAGAGTACGCCTCGGATTCTCAGCCTGGAGCGAGCGAGGCTCTGCCTCGGGAGCTCGGGGGTGCGGGGGGCTTGAGGCGCCGGTTAGCTGGTTGGGGCGGCGCCGTGTCCCCCGCAGCGAGTTGCCGCTCACCATGACAGCCACCTCCGCGCCCTCGCTACGGCCCTTCATGAACAATCCGGGCTTGTCAACTTCGCGCTCGAAATGCTCGGGCCGGCGCCATGTGCAGCGCGGTGCTACATGTAGAGACCGCCAGAGACGTTGATGACCTCGCCACTGATGTAGGAGGCGCCGGGTCCAGCGAGGAAAACAACGACTGCAGCGATGTCCTCGGGCAGGCCGAGGCGGGGAACGGCGATGTTGGCAAGCAGCGCCTTGCGCTGCTCGTCGGTGAGTTTCTCGGTCATCGGGGTCCGGATGTAGCCGGGAGCGATGGCGTTGACGGTGATGTTGCGGCTGCCGAGTTCGCGCGCGAGCGACTTGGTGAGGCCGATGATGCCGGCCTTGGAGGCGGCATAGTTGGCCTGGCCCGCGTTACCCATCAGCCCGATCACCGAGGAGATGTTGATGATGCGCCCCTCGCGCTGCCGCACCATGATCTTCACCGCCGGCTGGGTGACGTTGAACGCGCCGTCGAGGTTGACCGAGAGCACGCGCCGCCACGACTCCGGCTTCATGCGCATGAAGAATTGGTCGTCAGTAATGCCGGCGTTGTTGAGCAGAATGTGCAGGCCGCCAAGCTCGACCGCGACCTGCTCCACGACGCGCGCGGCTTCCTCCGGGGCGGTGACGTTGAGCGCGTGGCCGACGGCCCGGCCGCCGCGGCTGTTGATCTCAGCCACGACCTCCTGATAGGGATCCTCGGGGCGTGATGTGCACGCCACCACGGCGCCTTCGTCGGCGAGCGCGCGGGCACACGCTGCGCCAATCCCCGTTGCCGCTCCGGTCACCAGCGCGACCTTGCCCTCGAGCTGCTTTGCCATGTCACTCCCCTTCCCGGTCGACAGGTGACAGTCTACAGTTGACAGCCAACCACGGCCTGCAACGACCGGTGCGGAACCCTCCTCGCTTCGGAAAGTTCACAAGAGGCGCCGTCAACTGCTGACCCTCGGCGCTCAACTCTTCTTCGCAAGGTACGCCTCGACCTGGTTCACGCTCCCGACCTGGATTGTCTTCGCGGACGGCGCAATCCGGCGGATGAGCGAGGAGAGCACGCTGCCCGGGCCGACCTCAACAAACGTGTCAAAGCCATCGGCGACCATCTGCTCAATGAGCTCGACCCAGCGCACCGCCGCGTCCACCTGGCGGTCGAGGCCGCTGCGTACCGTCGCCTGGTCCTGCACGGCGGTGGCGTCCACGTTGTTGTACAGCGGCGCCGACAAGCGCCGGAACGCCAGCGCCGAGAGCACCGGTTTGAGACCTTCGCGGGCTGGGCGCATCAGCGGAGAGTGGAACGGCGCCGATACCGGCAAGAGTACAAGCTTCTTGGCGCCACGCTGGGCAAGCACCCTGCCGGCGTTGTCCACGCCGGCGACATGGCCGGCGATGACTGTTTGCTCGGGGGTGTTGAAGTTGGCGGCGACAACGATCGCCCCCGGCTCGCTGACCTGGACGCAGACATCCTCGATGAGGTTGCGGGGCAGACCCAGGACGGCCGCCATCGCGCCCACGCCGACCGGGACCGCGCTCTGCATAAGCCGGCCACGGCGACGCACCGTGCGCACCAGGTCCTCAAGACCGAGGCCGCCGCCGGCGCCCACCGCGCTGTATTCCCCAAGTGAGTGGCCGGCAACACCGTCGAAAGCCGCGTCGCGTGCCGCGAGGGCAGCAAACACCGCCAGCGAGACGGTGAGAATCGCAGGTTGCGTGTTTGCGGTCAGCCGCAACTTCTCGTCGGGGCCTTCGAAGCAGAGACGCGAGAGTGCCTCGCCGAGAGCCGCGTCGGCGCGATCGAAAACTTCGCGCGCCTCCGGGTAGTGGTCGTAGAGATCCCTCCCCATGCCAACGAACTGGCTGCCCTGCCCCGGAAAGACGAACCCGACTTTGCCCATGCCTCGCTCCGACCCCTCAGCTAGCTTCTGCGCGCGGCGCGTTTGATCAGCGCCTGCGCGATCTCGTTCTTCTGGATCTGGTTCGTGCCCTCGTAGATCTGCAGGATCTTGGCGTCGCGCAGCATCTTCTCCACCGGGTAGTCTCTCATGTAGCCGTACCCGCCGAAGACCTGGACCGCGTCCACCGCAACCGACATGGCGACGTCCGAACCCACCACCTTGGCCATCGAGGACTCCATCGCGAAGTCGTGCGAGCCACCGTCAACGGTGCGTGCCACGGCGTAGAGCAGCGCGCGCGCCGACTCAACGCGCATCGCCATGTCGGCCAGCATATGGCCGACCGCCTGGAAGGCGGCGATCGGTTTGCCGAACTGCTTGCGCTCGGAGGCGTACACGATCGCCGCGTCGAGCGCAGCGGCGGCGAGGCCGACGCCCTGTGCACCGACCGCGACTCGCGCCCGCTCCAGTGTGTGCATCGTGACGAGGAAGCCCATGCCCTCCCTTCCTATGCGGTTTGCTGCGGGCACGCGGACGGCGTCGAAGACCACCTCGCGCGTGGCCGAGGCACGGATGCCGAGCTTGTCCTCGCGCTTGCCGAACGATAGCCCAGGCGTGTCCTTCTCAACCAGGAACGCCGACGCCCCGCGCGCGCCGCGCCTCGGATCGGTCATGGCAATCACGGTGTAGAAGTCGGCTTCGCCTCCGTTGGTGATCCACCGCTTTGTGCCGCTGATCATGAACGCATCCCCGTCGCGCACGGCACGAGTGCGCATCGAGAACGCATCTGATCCCGCCTCCGCCTCGGTGAGGCAGAACGCGGCGACCCATTCGCCCGAGGCGACCTTGGGCAGCACGCGCGCCTTCATCGCGTCGTCTCCAGCGATGAGCACGGGCAGCGTCCCGAGCGCAATCGCACCGTAGGTCGTGGAGACGCCGAGGCACGCGCGCGAGAGCTCCTCTGTGACGAGGCAAAGATCCACCATCGAGCTACCCACGCCGCCGTACTCCTCCGGCACGAAGATGCCCATCAGCCCGGCTTCGCCGAGCGTCCTCAGGATCTCGCGCGGGAAGATCCCCTCCTCATCGAGCTTCGATCGCACTGGAACGATCTCGCGCTCTGCGATCTCCCGCGTAAGCGCCACGATCTCCCTCTGGGTCTCGGTAAGGAAATATTCCATCTGCCAGTCCCCAAAATGCACTCAGCGCCAGGGTTCACCCGCGCTGTTTCGTGTGCCTGATTACCAGCGCAGCAGAATCGCGGCCCACGTCAGCCCGCCACCAAAGGCGGCCAGCAGCACGAGGTCGCCGCGCTTGAGGATGCCCCGGTCGAGCGCTTCGCCCAGCGCAAGCGGAATCGACGCCGACGACGTGTTCCCCATGCGCTCGAGGTTCATATAGACCTTGTCGGCACTCAGGCCCAAACGATCGCCGACTGCGTCGACGATTCGCTTGTTGGCTTGGTGCGGCACGAAGAGGTCAACCTGGTCAATGCCGACGCCCGCACCCGAGAGCACCTCCAGGCAGACGTCGGCGAGCGAGCGCACGGCGACCTTGAACGTCTCGTTCCCCCGCATCTTGATGAACGGCAGCCGGGCGTCGATGTGCTCCTTGACGTTGGGCGGGTACTTGCTGCCGCCGCCCGGCATCTGGATGAAATCGGCGTAGGTGCCGTCAGTGTGCCAGGCGCAGCGCAGGATGCCCTCGCCAGCGGGTGCCGGCTGCAGCACCACCGCTCCTGCGCCATCGCCGAACAGGACGCATGTCGCTCGGTCGCTGTAGTCGGCGAAGCGCGACAGGGTTTCGGCGCCGATCACCAGCACGTTCCTCGCGTCGCCCGTGATGATGAACTGCCGGGCCACGGTCAGGGCATAGAGGAAACCGGAGCAGGCGGCGGCGATATCGAAGCAAACGGCGTTCTTGATGCCGAGCGCAGGCTGGATGATCGCGGCCGTGGCCGGAATCGGCTGCTCGACCGTCGCCGTCGCGAGGATCAGAAGATCAATGTCCTCCGGCGCGACGCCGGCGGCGGCCAGCGCCCGCTTGCCAGCTTCGACCGCAATGGTGGCGACGCTCTCGTTGGGTCCGACCACGTGCCGCTCGCGGATGCCGGTGCGCGAGGTGATCCACTCGTCCGACGTGTCCAACATGCGCTCGAAGTCCTGGTTGGTGAGAACACGGGCTGGAAGCGCAGTCCCGAGGCCCGCTATGCGCGCCGTGCGCGCGTGTTCGTCATGCACCGTACACCCCCTCCGTTTCCTGACGGGCACGCAGTTGGGCGATCTTCTCCCCGATATGGTCAACCACGCCCCCCATCGCGTACGAGTGAGCGAAGAGCAGCGCGTTGCGGATCGCCTTCGCGCTGGACCGGCCATGACCGACCAGGCATGCCCCGCGCACGCCGAGCAGCGGCGCACCACCATACTCTGCGTAGTCCGCCTTGCGCTTGAACGCCGCGAGCGCGCCCTTCGCCAGCAGCAGGCCGATCGCCGAGGCGGGTGAGCGCCGCGCCTCCCGCCGCAGGAAGCCATGGATCATCTCGCCGAGCCCCTCGGACACCTTGAGCACGACGTTGCCGACGAAACCGTCGCACACGACGACGTCCACCGTGTTGCTATAGACGTCGCGGCCCTCGATGTTGCCGATGAAGTTGAGCCCGACGTCGCGCAGCAGGCGGAAGGCCTCGACAGTGACGCGGTTACCCTTGCCCTCCTCCTTGCCAACCGAGAGGATCCCAAGACGCGGGTTGCGGATCCCGAGCACGGCCTCGGCGTAGAAGTGTCCCATCACCGCGAACTGGACGAGGTGGTGGGGCTTGCAGTCCATGTTGGCGCCGACGTCGAGGACAAGCGTTTGCCGGTCGATGCCGGGAACCGGGGTCGCAAGCGCGGGGCGTTCAACTCCATCGATCATGCCGATGATGAGTTTTGCGGCGACCATGGCGGCGCCGCTGTTGCCCGCCGTCACGAAGGCGCACGCACGCCCGTCATGCACGAGGCGCGCGGCTTCCGCCATCGAGGAGCGCGGTTTGGTCCGGATCGGCGTGGTCGGAGGGTCGTCCATGGCGACCACCTCGACCGCGTTCACAACCTGCAGCCCGCGGGGCGTGGGCCCAAACTCAGCGAGCTGCCGGCGCAACGTCGCCTCGGGCCCGACCAGGAACACCTCAAGCCCAAGCTCTCGCACCACCTCGACCGCGCCCTGAACCGTCGCCGCGGGGGCGTGATCGCCCCCCATCGCGTCGAGCGCGATCGCCCCGCTACGCCCCGCGTCCATCAGCGCCTAGGGCTACGAGATCTCCTCGACATGGAGAACCTGTCGCCCTTCGTACATGCCGCAATGCGGGCAGACGCGGTGCGGCATCTTGGGCTGGAAGCAGTTCGGGCACACCGACTGCGCCGGCTGCGCCAGGTGATCATGGGCGCGCCTGCGGTCGCGGCGGGCCTTGGAATGGCGGTGTTTCGGGTTTGGCATTGCATATCCTCCAGGCTTCTCATCCGCTGGGACGCCAGTCCAGCAGCGGCGTCCAGCGCTCGTCCTTCTCCGGCGGGCAGCCACACCCGGCCTCGTTCAGGTTGGCGCCACAACTCGGGCACAGCCCGCGACACGTCGGCGAGCACAACGGCTTCGCCGGCAGAGCAAGCTGGAACTGCTCCCCGGCGAGCTCGGCAAGGTCGAGCTCGGGGCCATCGAAAAAGCGCACCTCGAGATCGTCCCGCCCGAGCCGTGTTTCATCGTCCCGTGGTGCAGCCGCAAGCGCCAGAAGCTTGAGCTCGAGGCACTCGGAAAAGTGGAATTGGAACTCGCCCAGGCAGCGCGCGCAACGTAATGTCGCCTCGCCGCGCACCTCGCCCTCAAGCAGGTAGCCCCTTTCGGACCGCGTCAGCAGCCCCGCGAGCTCCACCGGCGCGAATGACACGACCTCGTCGCCGCCCGGAAGCGGCAGCGAGAGCCGCTCTGCGAACCGAACCGGCTCGGAGTCGGCACGAGTGAGGTCGAGCGCACGCACACAACACCCCACAGACGGGGAAGAGGGAGCATAGCAACCGCCTCACCGGGCGTCAACGCGTGGCCGGGCCGGGTAGCGGCACCGCGATCCGGACACCTCGCAGCACCACAGCCACGGGGCCACCAATCCCGATGACGCTCGCCGCCTGCCATAGCGGCGTCCCGACCCATGGCAGGACCGCCGCCGCGACGAGCAGCAGCAACGCGATGCCAGTGCGGCTCGCTTCGCCGCGCAGCCTGGCCGGCAGGCGGTCCGCCAAGGCATATCCGAGTGCCCACGATAAACCACAGATGCCAAACAGCTTGGCAATCAGGAACAGGGCGACGGCGAGGCTCAAGCCAGCCACGCCAAGTGGCCTGCCGCCAACCGCCAGTACGAGCATGGCGCTTGCGAACCACGCCAATACGGCGATCAGTCCAAGCACACCAGTACGCCACGGCCGCGCGAGAAATTGCGCGCCGACACGGCGCAGCGGACGGGGCAAGAGGACCACCAGCAATCCGCCCACACTAAGCCAGAGCCCGGCCCAGAACAGGCGCAGACCCCAGGCGATGATCCGGCTCGCCGCCGGCGGACCAGACACGAGCGTCGTCGTGCCTACAACCCTGCCAGTTGCCATGCCGGTACCCGTGACGCTCCCTCCAAGGGCGACAACGTCGCCGCTGACAACCCCGCCAGGCAGCAGCTCGACATCGCTCCCCACTGCGACCACGTCGCCCACGACCTCCGACGCCACTCGCACGCTGCCAAGAATTGCGACCACCGGCCCTTGCGTCGGCCGGTCAATCGTGATGCTTTCCCCGAGCTGCGGGAGTGGCGCCGCCGACAGCATCCCGGCGAGGAGCAGTGCGGTCACGACCGCGTTCCGCGCCGCGGACCGCGGGCCAGGGCGATGGCGGCCCAGCCACTGCTCACAGCGACCACTCCGAGCCAGAGCAGCAGCCCCGCTCCCTGCACGACCACTGCGATTTCGAGGGCGTGAGAGGTGCCGCGTACCGCCGTGAGCGCGTCAAGGAACCAGGCCGCGAGGTACGCGAATACGCTGCTCGCTGCTCCCGGGACCAGCGCCACGGCTCCGGCCGCCGGCATGCCGCCGAGGAGCCCGAGCCCGGCAACAACGAAACCGAGCCCTGCGGCAAGCGGCAGCCAGGTGGCGAGACGACGCCGCTGCCAAGGAGCTGACGGCAAAGCGGTCATGATCTCGCGCAGCGTCTCGGGGTCTGGCGCGCCCGGCTCGAGCTCGGCAAGGAGCTGGAGCACCTTGGCGTGCGCCCGGCACACGGCACAACTCTTGCTGTGCGCCCCGATCTCTGCCAGTTCGCCTTCCCCTTCGAGGGCGCGCCGCACAATCTCGCACTGACCGGTCACGTCAGACCTCCAAGCTGCCCGAGGTAGCTCCCCAGGGCACTCCGTAGTACGTTGTGGGCGCGGAAAAGTTTGTTCTTGACGGTGCCGAGAGGTAGCCCCTTCAGCTCCGCAATTTCCTGGTAGGCAAGCCCGACAAAGTGCCGCAGGTGAATGAGTTCCTTGTAGGCCGGCGGGAGGCGGCGGATCTCGCGCGCGAGCGCCGCGGCGAGTTCCCTGTTGGCAAGCTCACCGAGCGGCCCACGACGCGCGTCGGCCGGGTCGAGACGGACCTCGTTGCCTTCGCTGTCCTCGCCAAGATCAAGCGAGGACGTGGTTTGGCGGCGGCGGCGGAGGTGGTCGATGGCGAGGTTGTGGGCGATGCGGAAAAGCCAGGTGGAAAAACGGAAGCTCCGGTCGTACTGACCAAGGTGGCGCCAGGCTTTCACGAACGATTCCTGCACCACGTCGCGGGCGTCTTCCTCGAGGCCGACGATGCCGGCAACGTACGCGCGCAGTTTGGGCTCGTAGCGCCGCACAAGCACGCCAAACGCGCTTTCGTCGCCCGCGAGGACACGCGTCAGGACCACGGCGTCATCGTCGGCCATGACAGTTAGTGTAGTCCGGAACCCCGATTTATCCCGAGCCGAAGATTGGGTTTCGATCTCTGGCGGTGAGCCGCGCAGCCTCGGCACAACCCCACAAGCACGAGTTGCAACCGGCCGGCCGATGTGTAGAATTGCCGCGTTCGCGAGTTGTGCCGCATCAGGCCCAGCTCCCTAGACTTAAGCACGTTGCCACCGCAACGGCACTCTTGAGGAGAAGGTCATGTCCAAGCTCAACCCTTTTGAGATGGCGCAGCGCCAGTTTGACGAGGTCGCGGACCAGCTTGGTCTCGAACCGAATTTGCGCGCGGTTTTGCGCGTTCCCTTGCGCGAGTTTCACTTCCGCATTCCGGTGCGGATGGATGACGGCAGCCTCAGGGTGTTTGACGGGTTCCGGGTCCAGCACAACGACGCCCGCGGCCCCGCCAAGGGCGGTATCCGGTGGGCTGCCAACGAGACCATCGACACGGTGCGTGCGCTCGCCACCTGGATGACCTGGAAGTGCGCCGTGGCCGACATTCCTCTCGGCGGCGGCAAGGGCGGGATCATCGTCGACCCCTCGACGCTATCCACGAGCGAGAAAGAGAAGCTGGCGCGCGGCTGGGTCGACCAGATTTGGAAGAACATTGGGCCGCGTGCGGACGTGCCTGCCCCGGACGTCGGCACGACGCCGCAGATGATGGGGTGGATGATGGATGAGTATTCCAAGCTCGCCGGCGCCTTCACCCCGGGCGTCTTCACCGGCAAACCGCTCGGCAACGGTGGCTCCCTTGGCCGCACCGAGGCCACCGGCTACGGCGTCATCTACAGCGTCCGTGAGGCGATGAAGCACCTCAAGATCAGATCGAAGGGCACCACGGCGGCAATCCACGGCTTCGGGAACGTCGCCCAGTACGCGGCTATGGGTTTCATCGAGATGCTCGGTGGCACGGTGGTGTGCGTCGGCTGCTGGGATCGCCACGACAAGCGACCCTACACCTACACCAAGATGAGCGGCATCGACCCGCACTTCCTCCTTACCATCACAGACGAGTACGGCACGATTGACAAGGCACGGGCGAAGCGAGCGGGCTACCTCGTGGAAGACGGCGACGCCTGGATCGCCAAGGATGTGCACGTGCTCATGCCGTGCGCGATCGAGGGCGTGCTCACCGGCGAAACCGCACGCACGATCGGCAAGCGCGTTCGCATCGTCGCCGAAGGTGCCAACGGCCCGACCACCCCTGAAGCGGACGCGATCCTCAAGCGGCGAGGGATCTTCCTCATCCCGGATTTCCTCGCCAACGCCGGCGGCGTGACCTGCTCCTACTTCGAGAGCGTCCAGAACGACATGAACTTCTACTGGTCCAAGGACGAAGTCCTGAGCAAGCTTGACCAGAAGATGACGAGCGCTTTCCACGGCGTTATCGAGCTAGCGAAGAAACGCAAGGTCTACGCGCGCAATGCGGCGTACATGGTCGCTATCGACCGCGTCGTTCAGGCAATGAAGCTGCGCGGCTGGGTGTAGACGACGGCCGAGGCCGCGCCCACGGCAGCCATGGGCGGCTCACGCACGAGCGCGAAGCCAAGGTCTGCTCGAGCCGTACGCTGCACGACCCGCATTCCGGGCACATCCGCCACGACGGCCACATGAGCGGTCGCAGCAACTGCGTTCGTGACAAGGCCGAGCCAGGAGCGTCTCTCGGAAACGCAGCGGCCGGCGAGCGCGCTTCTCATCCGGCCAAGTCAGCTCATGAGTCGCCAGGTTGACGCCGCGTCGACTCAACCAAGCGCCCGCTCGTCCGCGCTCGGCGTCACCACCGGTGTCGGCGGCGTGGCGCCATCGAGGACGGCGAGGACGTTGTCCACCGCGAGCTCCGCCATCGCGGCGCGCGTCTCCACCGTGGCCGAGCCCAGGTGCGGCAGCAGCACGACGTTGTCCCGCCCGACAAGCCCAGCGTGCACCTCAGGTTCGCGCTCGTAGACATCGAGGCCGGCGCCGCCAAGGTGCCCGGCCTCCAGGGCGCGTGCAAGTGCGCTCTCCTCCACGACTTCGCCCCGGCTGGTGTTGATGAGGATCGAGCCGCGGGGAAGCAGCCGCAGCCGGCGTGCGTCCATGAGCCCCCGCGTCTCGGAGGTGAGCGGGCAGTGCAGAGAGAGCACGTGCACGCGCGGCAGCAAAGCCTCAAGCGTAGGGACGATCTCCACCCCGGCCGGCGCCCTGCTGGGAGCGAGGCGCGGGTCGTGCGCCGCCACGAGCATGCCAAACGGGAGTGCCCGCTGCGCAACTGCGCGACCGATGCGCCCCATGCCGACGATGCCGAGCGTCTTGCCCTGCAGGCCGTTCCCCAGCAGCAGATCGGGCTTCCAGCCCTGAAACAGGCCGGCGCGCAGCCAGCGGTCGCCCTCGACGACACGCCTCGTGACCGCGAGCACAAGCGCCCAGGCGAGATCCGCCGTGGCCTCGGTGAGTACGTCCGGCGTGTTCGTCACCCAAACGCGATGCACGCGTGCCGCCCCCAGATCAATGTTGTTGACGCCGACGGCATAGTTGGCGACCACCTTGAGCCGTGGGCAGGCGGCGAACACGCTGGCGTCCACGCTATCAGCGAGTAGAGTGATGAGCGCATCGGCGCCAGCGACAAAATGAGCCAGCTCGCGTCCCGAAAGCGCGGGGCCGGCTGACCGCACACGCACGGTGTGGCGCCGCGCCAGGCGAGCAAGCGCACCGCCCGGCAGCGGCGCCGTGACCGCCACCTCACTCATGTGATGGCAGTTCCCAGCCCTCGATCGGCGCCAGCATGTGCACAAGATCCTCCTCGAGGCATCCCGAAGCCGGCGTCTCCACGATGCGGCCGATTTCCTGTCCGCCCGAAATCACGACCACGGTCGGGACGCGTTCCACCGATCCGTAGGGATAGCGCTCGAACTCAATCGTCTTGCTGCGGTCAACGCCGATGAGTCGCGGCGACTCAAACGGCGACCGTTCGCCGAGGGCGCGCAGGATCGCCTGCAAGCGTGGCACCTGTTCACGCGAGTCGCCGCACCACGTTCCCATCGCCACCACGATGCCGTACTTGAGCCTGGCCGAGCGCAGCCGCTCCAGCCACTCCTCTTTCGGGTGGTATCTGTCCGCCTCGTCGCGCCAGCCTGCGATTTCGCTCTCGAGCCTAGTGGGATCGAGCACGCCGTACCATATCGGAAAGTATTCTGGTGGCGGCCCCTCGCCGACGCGCGCACGCACAATGCGATCGCCGACCTGCAGCCTGCGCGCCACTTCGTCGCCAGCGCTGAGGTGGCCGATATACGGGTAGCGCCCAAGCAGGCGAGGCTGCGGTGTGAGGGTGACGAAGAACTGCGATCCCCCGGTGTCGGGTCCGGCTAGGGCTATCCCCACCGCGTCGGTGTCGAACGGCGCGAGCGACAGCTCTTCCCGGAGCACGAAGTCGGGTCCACCCCAGCCGTCGCCGCGCGGATCACCCCCCTGCACGACGAAGTTGTTGACCACGCGGTGGAACATGAGCCCGTCGAAGAACTTCTTCTCGACGAGCTCGGCCAGGCGGTAGCAGGTCAGTGGTGCGCTGCGGGTGTCGAGAGCGACCTCGAGCGTGCCGCGCACCGTGATCACGTCGAGCCAGCGTGGTGTGGCGGCCCACGTGATGACCTTGCGGTAGAAAGCCTCGTCCTGGCCGGTTGCCACAACTGGCAGCGGTCTCGCGATCCCCTTCGCCCGGAGCGCCTCCCACGCGGCCCGCGCGACCACAGCATCGGCCCCACCGGTAAGCCGTTCGAGGGCCGGCTGGATCTCCGCTGTCCACGGCGTTTGCGCCGCCAGGGCGTTAACGAGTGTGACGGCGGCGTCGGGGTGCTTGGCGCCGTCCTCCTTGGTGAGCAGTGCGAGCAGGTCCGCCGGCGGCAGCGCCGCCTTACGCTCGACGAGTGCCCGCACGGCGGCGGCACCGACTGCGGCGTCCGCGTCACCGACGGCTGTGCCAAGAGCGCGCTCGATGCGCTTGACGAGTGCCCGCACGGCGGCGGCGCGGACCGCGGCGTCCGCGTCACCGACGGCTGCGCCACGAGCACGCTCGCTGCTTTGGATATGCGAGAGCACCTCGACAGCGGTAAGCCGCACCCGTGCCTGTTCATCACGGAGCGCCCCGAGCAGGCGGTTTGGTTCGGTCGGAACCCGCCCTGCGGCCCGCACCGCCGCAACGCGCCGTGTCACGTCCTTGCTCATCAGCCACTCGTCGATGATCCGGCCCGCTGCGGCCGGCTCCAGGCGCACAAGTGCCGCCAGTGCTTCGCCGGCGACTGGCATGCTGCCGGCGGCAACCAGGGGGCGCAGCTGCTCGGCGCAGCACTTCGCAGCGGCTGCGATCCGCAGCGCCTGTATCCGCTCAGACGCCCGATCGGGGTTGGCGTCGGCGACGCGCTCAGCGACGTACCTGAGCTCACGCGGCGAGAGCGTGCGCTTGGTGTCCTTTTCGAGGCAGTCGCTCAAGCCATAACCGGCCGCCAGGCGCACGCGCACGTCCGGGTCGCCGAGAGCCGCGATGAAGTCGTACCAGAAGTCGCCGCCCTTCGATTGCGCCAGGCCCATGACCGCTCGCGCGCGCACAAGGGCTTCGGCGTCCTGAGCCGCCCGCCTCAGCGCAGGCACGGCCTCAATCTTGTCGCTGCGTGAAAGCGACCACACCGCCGCCATGCGAACCTTGAGGTCCTGGTCAGCAGCGAACGGCGACGCCCGCTTGATCCACAGCGGGTCTTGGAAGCGCCACAGCTCCTGCAGGATAGCCGCACGCACTGTGGCGTCCGGATCGCGCGCGACCCGGTGCAGGAGCCAGAGCTCACCCTCCTGCGGCGCAGCCGCGCCGATCCCCCACGCCGCCGCCGCACGCACTGATGTTGCCACGTCCTGGAGCAGCTTCTGCAGGAGCTTGGCACAGCCGCCGCGCTCGCCCGCGTTGGGCGTCAGCAACGATGGCAGCCGTCCGCACGCTTCGGCTGCGGCCGCTCGCACCTGTGCGTCGCGGTCACGCGCTAGCGCCGCAAGCAACGGCATCGCGGCGGGGTTGGCCGAGCCACCCAGAACCTCTGCCGCGGCGATCCGCACCTCAGCAGCAGGATCACTCGCGAGCTTGCCGAGCACCGCCGCATCGAAGCGGCGTGCATCGAGCAGAGCGAGCGCGCGGGCGCGGGCGTCAACCGTCGCTGCCGTCGGCGCGGAGGCCGAAGCCGTGACGACTTGCAGCGAAAGCGCAATCGCCGTGAGCAGGCTTCTCATGACGTGCGCTCCTTGTCTCGCTCGCTGGCGGCTGCCTCATTGAAGCAGACGTAGCAGATCGGACCTGCATCGGTGTCCCTTTTCTTCCACTCCAAGAACGGGCCGAGATCACGGCCACAGCGAAAGCAGTGCTGCGAGTCGCTCGCTCCCCCGACCATGGCTATCTCCTAGCTACCCTGCACCAGCCGGTCGCCGAGGATCACCGGCAGGCCGGCGGCGACGATTCTTCGGCGTGCGGCGCTGACATCGTACGGTACGCGGAACAGGGTGAAACGCCGCAGCTCCGAGTCGTACATAGCGTATGACGCCCGTGGGTCCCGGTCGCGCGGCTGGCCGACAGAGCCGGGATTGATGAAGTAACGCCGGGAGGGATCGAGATCGATGACGACCCGGCTCCCGCGCAACAATACGCCGACGAGGCTTTCCTGCCCACCGTTGCGGCCAAACTCAAACATGCACGCCACGTGGGAATGCCCGAAGAAGATGACGTTGGCGTCAATCGCGTCGAACGCCGCGCGCGCTTCGGCCTCGCTGAAGATGTATTCGTCCTCGTCATTGGGGGACCCGTGACAGATGGCAACCCCTTCGCCCACCAGTCTCGGCCCCGGCGGCAGGGCTTCCAGGAAGCGCCGATTCGCAGGTGTGAGCACGCCGGCGCTCCAGCGCGCTGCCTGCTGCGCGTGGGTGTTGAAGAACACCGCCCCCTGCTCGGGCCGGAGCACAACGCGGTCATGGTTGCCGCGCACACCGATGATGCTTGATCCGAGCGAGCGCAGCCGTTCCAGCGCCTGGTTTGGTGCCGCGCCGTAGCCGACGGCATCGCCCAGGAAGAGGACCGCGTTGCGCCGCTTGCGCGCGCAGTGCGCGAGCACGGCACGAAGCGCCTCCAGATTCGAGTGGATATCCGAAAGGATTAGGTACCTCAACGCGTCCTCTCTAGCAGCATCATGATCCGTCCCGCGAGCGCCTCTGCGTCCTGGTCCGGTTCCGGCCGCAACGTTACATCCGCCAGGCGGTAGTGTGGCAGACGGCTGATGTAAAGCTCAAATGCCTGCTCGGAAGAGAGAAACAGCGGCCGCTCGGCCTGCTTGCCGGGCAGCCGCCGCAGCACCTCGCCCCAGGGTGCATCAAGGAAGACGGACACGCCGAGTTGCTTGATCAGCGCCCTGTTGCCGGGCTGAACGAACGTACCACCGCCGGTCGCGATCACAATCGCTGGGAACGCGGCCGCGGCTGTGAGCTGACGCGTCTCCTCCGCGCGAAACGCCGCTTCGCCACGGAGCCGGAAAACCTCCGCCACGCTAAGGCGCAGGCTCGCCTCGACCCGTTCATCCACGTCCCAGAACAGCGCGCTCATGCGACGAGCAAGCGCCCGTCCCGTCGTGCTCTTGCCGGCGCCCATGAAACCGATAAGGAAGACCCTCATCCGTTGACCCGCACACGGCCGGGCGCCATCGCTACTCCGGCGGCGCGAACCGATCCATGAACTGCGTCGAGAGCCTGCCCGCCGTGAAGTCGCTTTCGTCGAGGATCCGAAGGTGCAGCGGGATCGAGGTTCTCACACCGTCGACGATGAACATGGAGAGCGCCCGCCGCGCTCGCCGCAGCACCTCCCCGCGGTCGCGGCCAGAAACGATGAGCTTGGCGAGCAGGGAGTCGTAGTGGGGAGGCACCCGGTAGCCCCGGTAGATGTGGGTGTCGACGCGCACGCCGGGGCCGGCCGGAAACACCAAGTCCTCGATCGTGCCAGGTGAGGGGGCGAACGTATTGGGATCCTCCGCGTTGATGCGGAACTCCATCGCGTGGCCGACGAGCTTTGGGCGCCGCCGGATCGACAGGGCCTGACCGGACGCGATGCGCAGTTGCTCCAGCACCAGGTCAACGCCGGTGACCGCCTCCGTGACGGGGTGCTCGACCTGGATGCGAGTGTTCATCTCCATGAAGTAGAACTGTTCGCCGTCGTAAAGGAACTCGACCGTGCCGGCGCTCACGTAGGAAACGGCCTCGGCGGCTGCCACCGCCGCGGCACACATTTCTTCGCGCAGTTCTGGGCTCACGGCCGTCGAGGGCGACTCTTCAATCAGCTTTTGGTGCCGGCGCTGGATCGAGCATTCGCGCTCGCCCAGCGCCACCGTGTGACCGCCGCCATCGGCAAGAATCTGAATCTCGATATGCCGAGGCGCCGTCAGGTACTTCTCCAGGTACACATCGCCGACGCCGAAAGCCCGCTCTGCCTCGTGCCGCGCCGTGTCGAACACCGCGCGCAACTCGCGCCCGTCACGCGCGACGCGCATGCCCTTCCCGCCACCCCCAGCGGAGGCTTTGAGAATGACCGGGAATCCAATCTGCTCGGCAAGCGCGGCCGCCTCCTCGCGTGACGCCAACGTTGCTTCCGAGCCCGGCAGCACCGGCACGCCACGCGCGATCACCGAGCGGCGCGCGTTGGCCTTATCCCCCATCGCCCTGATCGCCTGCGCACCGGGGCCGATCCAGGTCAGGCCGCACTCTTGCACGATCTCGCAGAAGTGCGCGTTCTCAGCCAGGAACCCGTAACCCGGATGGATCGCGTCGGCGCCCGTGATCTCAGCGGCGGCGATCACTGCCGCCACGTTGAGGTACGAGGCACTTGCGGACGGTGGACCGATGCAGACCGACTGGTCGGCCATACGCACGTGCAGGCAGTCGCGATCCGCTTCCGAGTGCACTGCCACCGTGGCGAGCCCAGCCTCGCGGCACGCGGCGATGATGCGCAGGGCAATCTCCCCGCGGTTCGCGATCAGCACCTTCGTGATCATGTCGGGAACGTGTTCCCGTGGCTCAACGTGGAGCCCAGGCGCGGCGGCCAAGGCCAGCCGACGCCGAGCGCGCGCTCATGCCACTCGCCCATCTCGAATCCCGGCCGCATCGCACTAGTTCACTCGGATGGCGAAGAGTCGTTGTGCGAATTCAACTGGCTGGGCATTGTCGACGAAGGCCTTGACCACGACTCCGGAGACGTCCGCCTCAATCTCGTTCATGAGCTTCATCGCCTCGACGATGCAGACTACCTGGCCTTTGTGCACCGTGTCGCCGATCTTCACGTATGACGCCGCGTCGGGCGCCGGAGCGACGTAGAAGGTGCCGACAATCGGCGACGTGATGAATGAGAGGCCGTCCTCCGCTAGGTCAGACTCAGACAAAGCTGCCGCAGCAGTCGCACCGGCTGCCGGGTTGGCGGCCGTGGGCGACCTCATGGCGGCCACATTGAGCGGCAGCAGTGGGGTTCCATCGCCCATGTCGGACTGTGCTGCGGCCGGCACGCCGTCGATGCGTAGCCGCACTCCGTCGCGCTCGATCTCGAAGCTGCCAACACGGGTTTCCGACACAAGGCGTATCAGCTCGCAGAGTTCGTCAAAGGTAAACATGTCGCTCCTTATGATTGGAACTCTCGCTGCAGGACACAAGCGGCAACACGGCTGGTAAAGCTCACCTTGCCCGGGTTGCCGTCGCTGCGCACCACCGCGAGAAGAAAGTACTCCGGTGAGATGCGGGTGAGGACGATCGTGCTCTCGGCCCCGGTCACCACGAGCTGCTCAAGCTCACCGAGCTGAAGCTCGCGATTGGCCGAGGTAACCTCGCCGATGAACCCTGCGTACTCGGCGATCAGCTCGTCCACCCCGGACGTCGTGGCGCCCCAGCTCTCGACGGCGATGCCATCACGGCCGGCAATGGCGGTCAGCGACACCTCGGGGCAGGCGCGAACCCTGGCGACAGCATCCGTGAAGCTCATGGTGTCCTGCGCTCCTCAAAGCGGGAGAGGCCGTCCAGCCAGTGCTGCAGCGCCGCAATCTTCCCCACGCGTTCCGCCTGTTTCGAGGCGACCGCCCCTTGCGCGCGCACGCCCCGTACCATCACCAGCATGTCATGCGCCTCGAGGTTGGCCGGCTCACGCTCCAGCAGGAGCTCCAGCACCCTTTGCGCCTCTTCGAGAGCGTGCTGCTGGACGTACAACCTTGCGAGCGTCAGCGACGCGGGCGGCTGCGTTGCCGGCGGACCGAGCAGGCGGTCGTTTACGTCTTCGTTGGCGCTGAGCACGGCGGCCAGGATTGCCGGGGCATCTTCGCCCGACGGGGCCGTGAAGAGATCCTCGGACGGGAACGGCAGGACAGGCACACCAGCGCCGCCGTCGGCGTTACTCTCGACCGCGTCGCGTACCGGCTCGGGGCGATGGTCAGCGCCGAGATCAGGCGCCGGAGCTGTCGCCGGCACCGGCGGACTCGAACCGCCTGATACCGGGGGTTGCGTTACCTCCGTCGTCTCGGGCACGTTGTCGCCGGTGAACAGAGAGGTCAGATCCTCCGCCGAGATTGCGACCAGCCGTGTCACCTCGTCCACGCTCAGGAGCGCGTCACTTGACTCTAGCGCCGCATCCGGCTGTGCCGCGGCGGGTGGCTCGGCCTCGGCCGGAATTGCAAGCGGTTCGGCGGCGGGCGCGGGTTCGAATCCTGCCGTCAACGCCGGGATTTCGGCGGCGCCCGGGACGTGGTGCGGTAGCGGTTCAGCTCCGAGAGGGCCGACGGCTGCAGGCTCCGGCTCGGTCTGCGTCTGCCCGCCTGCCACGCTCGGCGCCACGTCCCGAGCTGCGGTCGAGGTCGCACGATCGGCCAGCTCCAGGGCCTCGGGCATCGGGCTCGCAGCAGGCGCCGCGCGCGCCGGCAACTCAGGTGCGCTGCGGTCCGCTGCTACGTCGTGCGCCGGGCCGCCCTGTGCGTCCGCCGCCAGCTCGCCCTCGACCTCAGGCGTGGCGGCTTCGGGCGGGGGCGCGGGACGACCTGCTCCGACCCTCAGTTCCGATGCCGCCTGCGCAATCTGTGCCGCCGGCACCGCGGGCCGCACCGATGAGACCCACGTCTCCGAGGAGAGCGCCTCGACCGCGGCCTTGAGAACATCGTCCCCCGGGGCGAGCGCCAGGCTTTTCTCCATCGCTGCGAGCGCCCCAGCGCGGTCAGCCGCTGCGAGACTCGACTCGCCCAGAAGCCGCCACGCGACCGGGTTCTGCCCATCGAGCTCGAGCGCCTGCTTGAGCGCGTGCGTGGCTTGGCCGGGCTCGCCGGCATCGAGGCATGCGCGCCCCAGAGACACCCACGCCGCCACGTAGCGCGGGTGATGAGTCAGCCCATCGCCCAGCACACCGGCCGCCTCGGCGTTGCGCCCCTCGCGCCGCAGCAGCTCGCCAAGTTGGTAGAACTGCCGCGAGCCCGGGTTGGCGGCAAGCTCCTTCCTCAGCTCCTCGATGCGCTTGGCGTTGTCAGCCATTGATCTATTCTACCCGAGCGCAGCAGCCGCGGAAAACAACCGGGGCCGCGGTGCCGCCGCGGCCCCGGTCGCGACTCGAGTACTCCACTACTGGCACACCGGGTTGCACGGACGCACAAACAAGGCAGCCTTCAGTGTATCCGAGCAACCGTTGTTGACGTTCGTGATTGTGACGTCCACCGGGGTATCGACTGGGATCGTGCCCGCGTTACCACCGATGGTGCATGCCGTGGTGTTGAACGTCATGGCGGCAAGGCTTGGCACGACGAATGTCACGTGCGTCGAGTCGACGAAGGTCGTCGTCGCTGCGAGCGGGGGCACCGTGCCGAGTGTGACGCGCATAGCGGACCCGACCAGGCTCGGAGTCGTCAATTCGAAGAGCTGGCCAGTCAGAGTGACGGTGTAGGTGCCGCTCGCACACGTCGTCCCCACCTGCGGGATCGTGTTGCCGCTGGCGCCCGTCCCGGAGACCGAGACTCCGACGATCACCGGCTTGGCGGGCGTGTAGGTGAAGGTCGGCCCGCTGACCGTAAGGCTCGAGTTGATGTTGGTTACTCCGACCGGACCCGTAATGTTGTTGCACGAGCGGTTCAACACTGCACTGGAGCGCACGATGATCTCGGTTCCCGCCACGTCCAGGACAAGCGCCGGCGTGCCGGCGAGCGTGACCGCAACCGGGGACGAGAAGCCTTGGCCGTAGATGGTCACGGTGGTGCCGCCCGTATCCGGCCCGGTGCCCGGTGCGATCGAAGAGATGAACATGGCCTCTCCGTAGCGGAAGTTGACCGAGCCTGAGCGCTGACCGGAGTTCACGTTCAGCACCGTCACCGCAACCGTCGTCGGGGTGGAGGGTTGGGTGACCGTGATGCTGGGTGACAGGCACACGATTTCGGAGTAGTTCGACGACTGAACCTGGGCCTGGCGGTCACCAAAGTAGACCTGCACCGGGGTCTGGAAGCCCTGGCCAACGATGGTTACCCGGGTGCCGCCCTCGATCGGGCCCGACTCGGGCGTCAGGCTAAAGATCTGGGGCGCCTGGCTCTCCTTGTACGTGAAGGCGCTGGACAGGGTCGCCGATCCGTAGGTCGTGGTGACGGTGACGTCCTGAGCCTGCGTGGGCACCGACCCGCTGAGCGAATGAGTGAGCACCGTTGTCTGGGTGCCATCCGTGGATACGCTGAGAACCTGCTCGTCGAGCACGCCGATTTTCACCGTCAGCGGCTGCACAAGATAGCTGCCGACGAGCGTGATGACCTCGCCCCCAGCCGCCGAGCCCAACGTCGGCGAGATGTAGTAAAGCGCAGGCGGGGAGCCGTCAGCGCTGTAGTAGAAGACCTGCGGGTACGTCGCCGTCTGAGAACTGGACCCGCCGACCGCGTTGCGGATCTCGAAGTTCACCGGAACCGCCTGCGTGACGACCCCCAGGGATGCCTGTGGCACCTGCACCTTGGCCGTGTCGGTGCCGTCGGCCAGATGCGTCACCGCGAGCACCTGCGCCGGCAGGTCCTTGGCGACGCCGTTTGCGACGAAGTGGAAGATGACGCTAATCGGCTCGGTGAAGTACTTGCCCGTGAGCGTGAGGATGTCGCCGCCGCGGGCCGAGGCGCTCTGCGGCGTCACACTGAGCAACATTGGCACGCCGGTGTCGGCTGAGAACGTGAACCCCCCCGCGAGCGTGGCGCTGGCCGCGATCGTCTTCACCACGATGTCGGCGACGCGATCCTGCGTCGAGGACTGGCCGACTGCCGGTGTGATCACGGTGAGGTATGAACCATCGGCCGCCTGATTAGTGATCTGGGCCGGATACGCAACGCTGCCAATGACGAACGTGACGCCAGGCGCCACGAGGGATACGAAGCCGCGACCCTGGATCGTAACGCGCTCGCCACCCGCCGGCTTGCCGCGGCTTGGCAGCACAGAAAAGATCGCCACCGTGGCTGGACTGGAGCCGTGGAAGTGCACCGCAACCGAGGCCGAGGCCCCGGGGACGTGCACCGTGACGGTTCCATCGCCGCCCGCGTCGCTCACCAGGTGCACGGTCGCCCGACCCGCGACGGTCGTCACGGAGGCCTGATTCTGACTGTTCTCCTGGAACACGCCCAGGTCGGTCGTGAAGCTCACCGTGAATCCGTCCGCGACGTTCTGGCCGCCGCTCGTGACCTGGGCCACCAAAATGATGACTTCGTTAATGCCGGCGCTGCTCGGCGAGGCCGTCAGGGAGATCGTATACCCTGCCGGCGTCGCCTGCGGTGGCGCGGCAGGACTCGTGGTCTTGTTCTGACACCCCGTGGCCAGCACAAGACCGGCAACCAGGGCGATGAAAAGCGCCATCCGCTTCATGTTTTTCTCTCCCATAGGCCACCTCACTGCGCGAGGTAGTAAAATTTCAGATTGACGTCAAACGCGAAACTGACGCTTTGCCCGGCAGTGGTCTTGCCGAAGACTTCAATGTGCAGCGTCTGGCGAATGTTCTGCGTGCCCGTTTCCTTGTCGAAGCCACCGTACAGGAGTTGGCTCAGCGGCGCCTGGAGAAAGTCGCCGGAAGGGAAAATGCGGAAGTTCTGCAGGCTCGCGCTGCCGTTCGCCGGGACATAGAAGCTGTAATTGTTGTGCCACACCGGCGAGGCGACGGTGCCGCCGTCGCTGCGCACCGGCGTGACCACCCACTCGCTGAACTGGGCGTCCTGCTCGCTTGAGAGCACCGCGGTCGGGCTCTTGCCGTGCGACTCGACCGTCATCGAGCTGATGAACACATCCGCAGCGACGCTGATGTCGACATCCGCAGGCCCCGCCGGGATGCTCGTCGAATAGAACACCGGCGCCTCGGTGTCCCGCTGCGGGTTGGACGGACACCCGACCAGCGCCAGCACCGCGAGGCCGAGCACAGACGCGAGAACAAGCCGTGTGGGCTTCATGCCTTCCCCCTAGTACTTGATGATCCGTGGCGTGATGAAGATCAGGAGCTCGTCGTGCTCTATCGAGACATCCCTGTTGCGGAACAGGGCGCCGATGATCGGTATCTTAGAAAGACCGGGCACGCCGCTACGTTGGTCCTGATCGGTAAACTTGTAGATTCCGCCGATAACCGTTGTGCCGCCGTCGCGCACAAGCAGCCGCGTTTTGGCGTCCCGGGTGCTGATCGGCGCGTTCTGGCCGCCCTGTAGGTTGATGCCGGCAAGCGGCTCACGCTTCTTGAGATCGACGTCGAGCAGCACAGTGCCCTCGGCCGTGATCTGTGGCGTCACATCGAGCGAGAGCGTGGCATCCACGTACTGCACGGTCACCGTGTTGTTCGCGACCGTCTGGATCGGCAACAGGATGCCGCTCTGGATGTGCGCCTTCTCGTTGTTCTGTGCGGTGACCTTGGGCGAGGAAACGATCTTCACCAAGCCATTGGCCTCCGCGGCCTGGAGGGCGAAGTTGAGGTTGAATGAGTCGAGCACATCGGCGAAGGTCATCGAGATGATGCCGTTGCCGGGCTTGTCCAGCGTCACCTCGCCGTTCGCCGTGATGCTGTTGGGGAACTTCCAGCCCGTGGTCGTGCCATGTGCGGCATCGGCATTGCCGGTAAAGCCCCAGCGCACGCCAATCGCCTGCGAGAACGTGCGCGTAGACTCGACTATCCGCGCCTCGATGATGACCTGCGGGTTGGGCTGGTCCAGGCCTTCTATGAGATTGAGGATGCCTTCGAGCCGCTCCGCCGAATCGCGAATGATGAGTTGGTTGGTGCGCTGGTCGACCACGACTGAGCCGCGCGGCGACAGGATGAACTCCTTCGAGGTGAGGAGAGAGGCGACGTCCGTGGCCTTGGCGTACGAGAGCGACTTCGTCACCGTGCGCATCGGCTTGGCCTTCTCCTCCTCCGCCCTGAACGCTGCCACCTGCGCTTTCTCTTGCGTCAGGCGCTCGATGCGGGCGACGCGCAGCACGTTGTTCTCGACCGCGTAGTCGAGCCGGTTGATGCGGAGGACGATGTCGAGGCACTGATCCCAGGGAACGTTGTCGAGGCTCACCGTGACCGTGCCCGAGACATCCGGGTCGATCACGACGTTGAGACCCGTAATCTTGGCAAAGGTTTTGAGGACATCCCTGACGTCAGCGTCCTTAAGATCCAGGCTGATCGGCTCACCGGTGAAGCGCCGCTCCTGGCTCTCCACCTCCCGCGTGCCGCGGGCAACAACCGGCGGCGCCGCCTGTTCGGCCATGGCCGCCTCGCTTGTTGCAGCGGCCGATTCGGCGGCCTGTTTCGCGGCAGATTTCGCGGCGGGCACCGGCGGAGCGAGCATCGGCTTCGCGGCAGACGCCAGCGGATCGTCCTTAATCGTCACCGCGGGCGTCGGAACGCTCGCTGCCGGCTTAGACGATGCCGCAGCCGTAGCCGGCGCGATTGGAGCTGGCTCGACTGGAGCTGGCGCAGCGGCCTGTGCGGCGGGAACATCGGGCTTCTTGGTGGCAGGGACCGACGCCTGTTCCGCCTTTGGCACGGGTGGTTTGCTTGCCGCCACAGGCGTGGCTGCGGGGCTTGCCGCCGCGGGCGCGGCCGGCACAGTCGCCGCCGGCACAGTCGCCGCCGGAACCTGCTTTGCTGCCGCTGGCTCGGCTGCAGCGGTCGCGTTGGTCGTCTTCACCTGCGCGGGCGGGGCCGCCGCGACCGTGACTGGGGCAGGGGCAGGCGCCGTTACCGGTTTTGCTGTCCCCTCGACGACGGCGGCGGCCGCCGGTGCGGCCGCGCCGATGCGGAGCACGGCGCCCTCCGCGCCCGACTCGAGGCTGTAGGGCAACGCCCGCTCCAGGTCGGCGACGACACGAACAATGGGCGTCGGAGTCGACGCAAACTGTGCCACCCGAACGCGCTGAACGCCTCCCGCGCCAACCTCGTGAACGCGCTTCGAGACGTGGTTGACCGTGCCCGCAAAGTCGACGACAACCCTGGGCGGGTTGTCGAGCGTGAACGCCTTGCCGGCCAAGCGACCGTGGCCGGTCAACCGAATCGTCACACCGCCGCCTTCGACCACCGGCTCGACGCCGCCCAACTCCGAAACCTGCGTCGCGCTGCTGCTGGCTGATGCCTTGGCGAAACGCAGCTCGATCCCAGCCGGAAGGCTCACCGCGGTCACCTGCACGTCCTCATCCACCTCGAGCGCCAGCCGCGCGCCGGCGTGCTCGCCTGCCGTGGGTGTCAGCGCGGCACGGCGTAGCCCGGCGGAAGCTTCCGCCACTGGAGCCATGCTCTCAGGCAGGGTGACATCACGCAGATCGAGCACCACGAGCGCCGCGTTCGGCCGCGACTGCGTGAACTCGATCGGCCCCGACGCGCTGATCACCAGGGCCGGCGTGGGCTTGGGTGTCCATGCCATGCCCAGAACCGCCACGCCCTGACCCGCCATCGTCGCTCCGACCAGGAGGACGGCGCAGAGTGTCGCCGTCACTGCCGCCGCCACCATCGAGCGATTACGTTTCGGCGTCATCGCAACCCCCAATTGAATCATTGCAGCGTCCGCACCACTTCACGGTAGGGCTTGAGGCTCTTCGGGTCCGCGATCTGCAGCCGGAATATCACGCGAGCCGGCTCCACCCTATCGACTGTGCCATCGTAGAGAACTGTGCCGGCTCGAATCAGATAGCTGGCGTTGTCGGTTCCCTGGACCATGGCCACCCAACCATCGGGCAGCCGAAGGATACCCTGCAGCCTGAGCTCCTCGACGCCTACGCCACGCACGCCCGGAGGCCGGACACCCGTCTCCTTGCTCGGCTGCGCAGCGAGCAGCGAGCGGAACGGATCGCGCCGCCCCGCTGGGTCGTACGTGAACCCCTGTCCGGCATCCACCGCCTCGTCGCCGCGCAGGATGCGCTCGACGGTAGACGTGTCGACGGGGTTTGGCGGCGGTGTCGGCGTCGGCGTCGGCATCCGTGTTTGCGCCAGCGCCACCGCAGCTGAGAGAAAGGCCATTAGCGAGATGACCCGGAGTCTCATGGCGTGGGTCCTCCCGGTTGGACGTCGCCGTAGACAAAAGTCTTCATGGTGAACGTGGACGACACCGTGTATGCGGGGTTGCGCCGCGCGCTGGCCACCAGCTGCAGGCTGTCCACGTTGATGATGCGAGAGAACTTGGACAGGCGATCGAAGAACATCGCCAGCTGGTGATAGTTCGCCTCGAGCGCGACGCCGATCGGCCACTCTGAGTAAAACTCTCGCTTGATGAAGTTCTGCGGCTGCACGCTCACGATGCGGAAGTCGCCCCGGTCGGTGAGCGACTTGATCTTCTTGATCAGTTCGTCGGTTTGTTTCGCCGTCGGCAAGATGCGGACGAGGCGCTGGAGCTCGGTTTGAAGCATCTCGTGGTCGGCGCGGAAGTTCGCCAGTCGCCCCTCGGCCACCTTGCCCTCGTGCACCTTCTGGGTGATGCCATCGAGGTCGACCGCACGCCGCTTGATGTCCTTGTTGATGTCGGCAAAAACGTAGGTCTCGAACGTCCAGATGAGCGCGGCGACAATGATGGCGCCGAGGATCGCCACGAAGTGCCAGGGTTTGTTGTCGAGCTGGAATCCGGCCATAGCTCCTCGCCCCCCTCAGCTCCGCGGCCCCGCCGCGTTGGTGTCACGAGGTATCCGCGTGAAGGTGCACGTGAGATTGAACGAGAAGACACCTCTTTCGTCCTGGGTCATGATGCCGAGGCTTGGCTCCGCGAAGAACGGGCTTGCCCCAAGGTTGGTGATGAAGTTCGCAACCGCGTTCTCGTTGAGCGCTTGGCCCGCGAGCATGAGCTGGTTGCCGCTCAAAGTCATGCTCGTCAGCCAGACCAGTTCCGGCACTGCCTTGCACACCTCGTCCATGATGCGGACAGGCCCGGTCTGGTTTTGCTTGAGCTGCTCGATCACGTCGATCTTGTGTCTGAGTGCCGCCGCCTTCTTCTTGTACGCTTCCACCTCGGCGATGATGGGCTTGAGGCGCTCGTACTCGCTCTGGTTGGCCGCGATGCTTGTCTCAATGCCCCTGAGTTTTGTCGATAGCCGCCAGTAGCGCAGGCCGACATAGCCTAGCCCGAGCACGATCATGCCGATCAGGATGTAGTTGTTGAGACCGCCTGCACCGACTGTGATCAGCGGCGCCCTGGAGACCTTCTCCGCGCGCGACTCAACCAGCAGGTTGATCTTGATCATAGGGCGTCAGTCTCCCGCGGTCCGCAGTGCCATGCCCACGGCGACCGCCATCGCAGGGGCGTGACGATTCAGCCACTCAGGTGGGAACTGGCTCTCGGAGTACTCGACCTCTCGGAACGGGTTCATGACCTCGACGGGCGCGCCGAGCCGCTCACGCATGACGCCGTCAAGGTTGAGCACCTGGCAGGCGCCGCCGGCCAGCACGATTTCCTCGATGTGATCGTGGCTCGAGGTCGTGTAGAAGAACTCGAAGGTCTTCTGCAGCTCACTGGCGAGGTCCTCGCTCACGCCGTTCAACACTCCCAGGATCGTTTGCGGGGAGTGGTCGCCCAAGTGCTCGCCCGTCTTCACGGACTCGGCCTGCTCCCGGCTGAGGTTGAGCTCACGCTGGATCGCCTCCGTGTATGCGTTTCCTCCGAAAACGATGTCGCGCCAGAACACCGACTGGCCGCGCGCCAGTACATTGACGTTCATGATGTGCGCGCCGATGTTGACGAGAGCGACGACTTTGTCAGGATTCACTCCGTAGTTGTGCTCATAGGCGTTCTGGAGCGCGAACACGTCAACATCCACCAGCGCTGGCGTCTTTCCGAGCTGGCGCACGATGTTGGTGTAGTCGTTTACGCGCTCTTTCTTGGCTGCCACGAGCAGCACGTCCGTGGTCTCGGCGTCCGTGCCGAGCACGACGTAGTCGAGCATCACTTCGTTGACGTCGAACGGCAGGTACTGCTCGGCTTCCCAGTGGATCGACTCGGAGAGCTCTGCGTCCGACATGGCGGGAACCTGGATTTTCCGAATCGCCACCGAGATCCCCGAGAGCGAGACGCCGAAACCCGGGCTCTTGACGTTCTGCTCCTGGATCATCTTCTTGGCGACCTCGACCACAAGTGAGGAGTCCATGACGGTGCCTTCGACGATCGCCTCCGGCGACAGCGGCGCGTGAGCAGCACGCAGAAGCGAGTAGCGAGCGCCCTTTCCGCCCTTGAGCTCGATCAATTTGATCGCCGAGGAACCGATGTCGAGGCCGACGATCCCCTTCTTCTTCCGGAATAGCACGCTTTACCGCCCCCTCTGTCGGTTTTTTGCAAGCTCCGTAAAAGGCCGATGGGGTCGTTCCATACCTTTTGCACTAATGTAGACACGCTGGAAGTGCTTGTCAAGGACGAAGATGACTCGTGCCACCTTGGCAATCGGCAAATCGAGTGTTAGAATCCCCCGCCCTCAAGCGAGGGAGGGAGGTACGATGGCTCAGGTTTGTGCGATCTGCGGCAAAGGGCGCCAGCTCGGCAACCGCATCAGCCATGCGCACAATGTGTCGCGCCGCGAGTGGCGACCAAACTTGCATACCGTGCACGCGCTCGTTGAGAAGAAGCCGCGCCGTATCAAGGTCTGCACGCGCTGTCTGCGCTCGGGCAAGGTGACCAAGATCGCCCGCTAGCGCGGCCATCCGCGGCAACGCCACCGTAGTCAACCCAGCTCGACAGCCCCAACCTAGAGGACGTGCAGACGCCGTGTCTGTGCGGGGAAACTCGTCTCAACCGAGGTTACCCCGCTCACCCGTCGCAGCGCGGACACAAGCCGCTCAAGATGCTCGCGCCCGTTCACGTCCACGGTGAGCTCCGCGGTCCCAAAGCGCTCCTCATGGGTGGAGAGATGGCAGCTGCGAATGTTGGCGTCTACAGCGATCGCCACCTGTGAGAGCGCAGCAAGCATGCCGGGCTTGTCCTCGAAGCCGATGTGCAGCGGGACTGGGAACGCGCCCCCCTCCGATGCCCATGTCACCTCTACCTCGCGCTCAGCAGGGTAGAGGAGCTTGCGCACGTTGGGGCAGTTCGTCGCGTGCACAGCGACTCCGCGCCCGCGTGTGATGTAGCCCACAATTTCATCGCCGGGCAAAGGGTTGCAGCACTGAGCCCGGAACGTGAGCAGGTCCCGTTGTCCGCGCACAAGCACCCTCGAGGAGTCCGCGGGCGACGGCCGCACTTTGGTGACGACCGCCTCGCCCTCCGCCGGGCGGGCGCGCACGAAGCGGCCCAGCACGTCACGCAGCGTCAGGCGCCCGAAGCCGATCGCAGCCAGGAGATCCTCCTCCTTGGCAAAACCGTGCTCGTTCGCGAGGCGGTCAAGCCGGTCGTCGGTGCGCAGTTGCTTACCCGCGATCCCAAGCCGGCGGCACTCGCGGTCGAGAAGTTTGCGGCCCGCCTCGATCGCGTGCTCCTTGTCGCCGCGCACGAGCCAGGCGCGGATCTTGTTCTTGGCCCGCGCCGTGACTGCGATCTCGAGCCAGTCGCGGCTCGGCACCTGGTTGGCCGAGGTGAGGATCTCGACGATGTCGCCATTTGCGAGCTCGGTCCTCAGCGGCACCAGCCGTCCGTTCACACGCGCGCCAACGCAGTGGTTGCCAACCTCGGTGTGGACGCGGTAGGCGAAGTCGATGGGCGTAGCGCCGCGGACGAAGGCGAGAACCTCGCCCTTCGGCGTGAAGGTATAGACCTCCTCCGGATAGAGGTTGAGCTTGAGCGAGTTCAGGAATTCGCGCGGGTTTTCCTGCTGTCCCTCAACGAGCCCGCGCAGCCAGGCGGCGCGCTCGGCGTCCTGCCGCCCGCCCCTGCCCTCCTTGTACAGCCAGTGTGCGGCGATGCCACGCTCGGCGATCTCGTCCATGTCTGCGGTCCGGATCTGAACCTCAAACGGTTGCCCGGCCGGCCCGATCACCGAGGTATGGAGCGACTGATAGGCGTTGGGCTTCGGCATCGCGATGAAGTCCTTGATGCGACCGGGCACCGGACGCCAGAGCTGGTGGATCAGTCCAAGCGCCGCGTAGCAGTGCGGCACGGTGTCGACGATGATGCGGAAAGCGAGGAAGTCGTAAACGCGGTCGAGTCCGATGCCCTGCCGGGACAGCTTGCTCCAGATCGAATGCAGGTGCTTGATGCGCCCGCGCACCTCGGCGCGGATCGAGTTCTCTTCGAGCACGCCGACGATCGTGGCACGAATCTCCGCGATGAGGTCTACCGCGGTCGTCTCGCGCTGTCGCAGTTGCTCGGACAACCGCGTGGACTCCTCCGGATGCAGGTGCGCCAGGGCCAGGTCCTCCAGTTCCGCCTTCATGCGGCCCATGCCGAGACGGTGCGCGATCGGGGCGTAGATCTCCATCGTCTCGGACGCAATGCGCCGGCGGCTCTCCTCGGGCAACGACGCAAGCGTGCGCATGTTGTGCAGCCTGTCAGCGAGCTTGACCAGGATCACGCGCACGTCCGCGATCGAGGCCAGCAGCATCCTGCGCACGTTCTCCGCCTGCGCCGCCTCCCGCGCCGCGTATGAGTGTTCAATTGTCGAGATCTTCGTCAGCGCCTTGACGAGGGCGGCGATGCGGTCGCCGAACTGTGCCTCGAGCTCCTCTTCGCTCACCCAGGTGTCCTCGAGCAGGTCGTGCAAAAGGCCCGTGGCGATCGAGACGTCATCGAGGCGCATTTCGGCCAGGATGCGTGCTACTTCGAGCGGGTGCACGAGGTACGGTTCGCCCGAGACGCGCACCTGCCCCTTATGCGCCATTGCCGAGTAGACGTAGGCGCGACGGAGGAGGTCCTCGTCGCAGGTCGGGTTGTAACTCCCAACCAGCTCAAGGATGTCCTCGAAGCGCGGCAGTGCCTCACTCACACTTCTATTCTACGGTCACGTCAATATTTCGCTTGTGGGTGATGGCGGCCTTGATCGCGTCGAGGGCGCCGTGCCGAGGCCGACGCCGCCAGCAAGACGGAGCGCGCTAGCTGCAGCCAGAGCGTTTCCCGGACCGGTTCCTAGCCCGGATTATTCATGAGGGGCCGTAGCGAGGATGCGGAGGTGGCTGTCATGGTGGGCGCACGCAGGACTGAGAATCCGAGGCGTACTGTGCCGTACGCCGCAGGAAGCGAAGCCCGAGTACGCCCGCCAGGGCGGCCACATCCGCGGCCGCAGTAGGCACCTTCGTGAATAGTCCGGGCTAGCGGCGGCGCTTCGCCTGCTTCCGGCTCTCAATCCAGTTCGACATGCCAAGGGCGATCGGCGAGGCGATGTAGATCGAGGAGTAGGTGCCGACGATGATGCCGACCACGAGCACGAAGGCAAAGGTGTTGATGACGTCGCCGCCGAACAGGAAGAGTGCCACCACAACGATCCAGGTCAACCCCGAGGTGATGATCGTCCGCGACAGCGTCTGGTTGATCGCGAGGTCCATCACCTCGATGAGCGGCTTGCCGCGATCGAGCTTGAGGCGCTCGCGGATGCGGTCGAAGATCACGACCGTGTCATTTGTGGAGTAGCCGACGAGGGTGAGCAGCGCGGCAATCGTGGGCAGGTTGAGCGGTCGCCCGGTGATCACGAGCGCGCCCAGCGTGATCAGGGTGTCGTGGATGTTGGCCACGATCGCGCCGATGCCGTACTGGAGCTTGAAGCGGAACCAGATGTACGCCAGCATGCCGAGGAGGGAGAAGGTCACGGCGTAGGTCGCCTTTTGGCGCAGATCCTTCCCCACTACGGGGCCGACGTTTTCGGCGGCAAGCAGAGCGAAGTCGCTGAAGTGCGCCTGACGGCCGAGGTAGTCCCTGACACCCTGGGACACACCCGTGAGCGCCTTCAGGTCCCCCGGGCCGCTCAGGATGCCGAGCCGTTTGCGCAGACCGAGGATCTCGTCCACCATCGGCTTGTAGTGATCGCGGCGCCCGTCGAAGCTGCCCGCGACCTTGTCCGGATCCGCCTGCACGAGCGCGTCGCGGAGCGCGTCGGACCCCTGCAGGTTCATCTCGAGCTTGTCGCCCACGCCGCCGAACTCCTGCTTGAGCGCTTGCAGCATGCGGGCGGAAAAGTCGCCCTCCTCGCCCTTTGGATTCTGCATATGGATGAGGATCTGGTGCAGGTTTGCCTCGTCGAAGCGCTGGATCGAGACCTCGCCGAGCTTGAGCGCCTCGAGGGCATTGCGGATGCGGCCGAGGTCCGGGTCCGACTTGAACTTGAGCGTGAGCTGCGTGCCGCCCGCGAAGTCCACGCCGTACTTGAAGCCGGGGCCGAAGAAGATCAATCCGATGGCAATCAGGTTGAGCGTAGTGGACGCGACGATCCAATGCCAGCGGTACTCCATGAAGCGGATCTTGGTGTGGTGAAAGAAGCGCATCGCGTCCCCCTAGATCGACAGCGTCTTCACTTGGGCCCGTCGCGCGAGCAGGGCCTCGAAGATCGTGCGCGAGACGAACACGGCAGTGAACATCGAGATCGCAAGACCGACGGTAAGGGTGACGGCAAAGCCCTTGATCGGCCCGGTGCCGAACTGGAACAGAAACAGCGCAGAAACGATCGTGGTGACGTGGGTGTCGATGATGGTCGCGAACGCGCGCGAAAAGCCGAGTGGCACGGCGTTGCGCACCGTCTTGCCGAGCTCGAGCTCCTCGCGGATACGCTCGAAGACGAGCACGTTTGAGTCCACCGCCATGCCGATGGTGAGGATCACGCCCGCGATGCCCGGCAACGTGAGCGTCGCCTTGAGCGCCCCGATCGCGCCCAGCAGCAGGATCGCGTTGAGCACGAGGGCGACATTGGCGTTGATGCCCGCGCCCTTGTAGTAGAAAAGCATGAACACCATCACGATCGTGAGTCCCGCGACGCCTGCGCGCATGCCTCGGATGATTGAGTCGCGTCCTAGACTGGGCCCCACCGTTCTCTCCTCAAGGTAGGTGATCGAAGCGGGCAGCGCGCCGGCGCGCAGGACGAGCGCGAGGTCCTCGGCCGCCTGCATGCTGAAGTTGCCCTCAATGATGCCCTGGTCACGGATCGCGCTGCGAATCGAGGGCGCCGAGCGCACTTTGGTGTCGAGCACGATCGCCATGCGATCCCCGACGTGGGCCGAGGTGTATTTCTCGAATCTCTGACCGCCTTCAGGCGTCAGGCTGAAGCTGACCGCGGGCTGGCCGTACTGGTCCTGAGAGCGGCGGGCGTTGCGCAGGTCACGGCCGGTGACCACCGACGCGCGCTTGAGCAGGTAGTACTCGCGACCACTGACGCGCCCCTCGACGTCCTCGATGTCGCCGGTGAGCACCTCGCTGTCGTCAGGAACTTTGCCGCCGCTCTCCGCCAGCAGCGCCTCCTCGGACGTTGAGGTGCGCACAACCGGCTTGATCTCAAGGAATGCCGTGGCGCGGATCAACTCCTTGACGCGGGCGGGATCGTCAACCCCGGGCAACTGCACGACGATGCGCTCACCCTCGATTCCCTGACGCTGAATCACCGGCTCGGAGACGCCGAACTGGTCGATGCGGTTGCGGATGGTCTCGAGGCCCTGGCGCACCGCCATATCCTTGATCGTGCGCGCGATCTCGGGCTTCATCGTCGCGCTTACCTCGACGCCACGCGCAACCGAGAACTCGGCGAGGTGATCGTCGAGCACCTTGTTGAGCACCTTGGGGTCGGTCGCGGACGCCGGCTTGAAGCTGAAGCCGTTGCCCTCCGGCAGGCGCTGCACTCCGAGCGGCGCAAACCCTTTCTCGGCGAGGGCGGCGCGCACCCGTTCCATCGCGTCGTCCACCTCAGCGCGGATGGCGTCCGCGCTGTTCACCTTCAGGACCAGGTGGATGCCGCCCCTGAGGTCGAGACCGAGGTGGATCTTCTTGTCCGTCGGCCACATGAAGAACACTGCGGCCACCGTGACCGCGCCGATCAGCAGCCAACGCCACAGGAGCTTGCGCTGCATACTCTCCTCCGCTACTCGCCCGGGTTGAGACTCACGTTGCCGGCGTCTTTGGCGAGGCCAGCGACCCCTGAGCGGGCGATTTGGATCTTGACGTTCTCGGCGATGCGCAGGGTGATGATGTCGCCCTCGACCTCGACCACGGTACCGAAAATACCGCCACTCGTGATGACACGGTCACCTTTGACGAGCTTCCCCAGCAACTCCTGGTGCCGCTTCTGCCGTGTGCGCATCGGCCTGATCAGCACGAGGTAGAAGACCGCGAAGATCGCGAGAAACGGTATGAACTGAATGAAGGGATTCTTCTGATCCATGACTGGCCTCGCTAGCCGCCCGCGCTTTCCGCCGCGAGCACGTCGTCGCGGAGCACGGGAAAGCGGCCGGACATGATAGCCCACCGTATCCGCCGCATCAAGCTCAGGAAGAAGTGTAGGTTGTGCACGGTCGCGAGCACGACCACGGCCGCCTCGCGCGCGAGGTAGAGGTGGCGCAGGTAGGCCAGCGAGCACGTCCGGCACGTCGCGCACTCGCACGCCGGGTCGGGCGGCTCGGCCGCGTCCCGCCAGCGCGCGTGCTTGAGCACGACGGGCCCTCGCGACGTGTGCAGCAGCCCGTTGCGTGCGTGGCGGGTCGGGATCACGCAGTCGAACAGATCCACGCCGGCCGCCACCGCCGTTACCAGATCGCCGCCGGTGCCCACGCCCATCAGGTACCGCGGCCGGTCTTCAGGAAGCAGAGGCGCGACCTCAGCCACCGCCGACCGCATCGCCTCGGACGGCTCGCCGACCGAGAAACCACCGAGCGCGTAGCCGTCGAAGGCGATCGGCGCCAGCTCCACGATCGCCCTCCGGCGCAACATCGGATCGAGGCCTCCCTGCGCGATCCCAAACAGCAGCGTCGTGCCCCCGACCGGCAGCGCGGCGCGGCAGCGCACCGCCCAGCGACCGGTCAGCGCCACCGCGCGCTCGAGTTCCTCGGGCTCGGCCGGCATCGCCGGGCAGACATCGAGCGCCATCGCGATGTCCACGCCGAGGCGGCGCTGGGTCTCGACGCACAGTTCCGGCGTCAGCATGATCTCGCGCCCGTCCACGTGAGAGCGAAAGACAACGCCGGCCTCGTCGAAGCGGCGCTGCGCGGCGAGCGAGAAAACCTGAAAGCCGCCCGAGTCGGTCAGGATCGGCCCGTTCCAGCCCATGAACCGGTGCAGTCCGCCGACCTGCTCGATCACCTCGACGCCCGGCCGCAGCAGCAGGTGATAGGTGTTAGCGAGCACGATCTCTGGCGCCAGCCGCTCCAGCTCCCAGGGCGCCAGCCCCTTCACACTTCCGGCCGTGCCAACCGGCATGAACGCTGGGCAGCGGACGACCCCGTGGTGTGTCGTCAGCTCGCTCGCGCGCGCCCCGGTCCCGGCGTCGCGGGCGACGACCCGGAAGGCGCCAACCACCTACTCTCCGCTGCCGAGCTTCAGGTGCACCACCGTGACGTCGGCGGGGAGCTCAAGGCTGAAGAGATCGTCCTGCTGCGGCCCATTGACCACGATGTGGCTGAACGTGTAGGTCGTGCTGTCGCCGTCTGGCTCGGTGTAGCCGACCACAACCGGCAGCAGGCTGGTGCGGTCCACCTCGATCGTGACGCTCGCGACGCGCTTCTTGATCTGGTGGACGGTCGGGTGCAGCTCGAACGAGTAGTTGCCTTCGCCGCCTGGATCTCGGAAGGTGAAGATGAAGTACTGCTTAAGCCGCTCGAGTGGCTCCGCCGCGCTCAGGAAGTGGAAGATACGTCGCTGACTGCGGCCGACCTCCACGCGCTCGGCGCGCTTCTCAGACGGCCGGTACGTGGTCGCCACGCCGCCGACTACCAGCACGGTCATGGCCCGCGGTGATTCGTACTCCCAGCGCACGTTTTGCGGGACACGGTAGTAAAAGCGGCCGTGGCTCACGCTCAGCGATGCCAGCAGCCGGCTCGTGCGGCGCTGCTCGAAATCAGCGGTCAGCGTCCTAATGCCGGACTGGACCCGGCTCACGCGCTGCACCAGCGCCGCGACCTTCTCCGCGCCCTTGAGCCCCTCTGGCAGGGGCGCCTGGGCGAAGGCAGAGGTAGCGCACAGCGCGAGCACAAACGGGGCCAACCGCATGGCGCGCAACCGTAGCAAACCGCCCTGAGAGGGTCAACCGAACTAGCGCGATCCTGTGCGCGTGATCTCGATCGCGAGCTGCTCGGGCGCAAGCGTGACACGCGACCCTGGCGGCACCGACGACGTCAGCCACACGTTTCCGCCCACCACCGAGCCCCGGCCGACCACGGTCTCGCCGCCCAAGATGGTGGCGCCCGCGTACACCACGACATCGTCCTCGAGCGTGGGGTGCCGCTGGCGCCCGCGCATGAGCGCACCGCCGGGCTCGCGCGGGAACGAGAGTGCTCCCAGCGTGACCCCCTGGTAGAGCTTGACGTGCTCGCCGATGACCGTGGTCTCGCCGATCACCACGCCGGTGCCGTGGTCGATGAAGAAGCGCCGCCCAATCGTGGCGCCCGGATGGATGTCGACGCCGGTCTCGTTGTGGGCAAACTCGGTCATGATGCGCGGGATGAGCGGCACCCCAAGCGTGTGCAGGAGATGGGCGAGGCGGTAGGTGAAGACGGCCTTGACACCCGGGTAGGCCAGGATCACTTCCTCGAGGCAGGTCGCCGCCGGATCACCTTCGTACGCGGCCTCCACGTCCTCCGCAATCACAATCATCACCGCCGGCAGGCGCTCGAAAAACGCCGTTGTGACATCGCTCGCGTCGAGCTCCTGCCGCTTCAGCGCGGCGCCGCCGGGCGCCCGGCACGACGCTGCTAGCGCCCGGCTGACCTGGTACTCGAGCTTCTTGGCGAGGGCGAAGAGCTGGTCGCCAAGGTGCCCGTGCAGGTACTCGCGGTAGAGCGCCTGGTCGCCAAAGTAGCCAGGGTAAATTACCTCCTGCAGGCCGCGCACGATGGCGATGACCTCCGCCTTTTGCGGCAGTGGCTCCTCGCCGCCGTGGAAGAGCGGCTCGCCGCGTTCCTCCACCTGCTTCGTGATCGCCTCAATGGCGCGAACCGTCCTGGTGCTCTGGGCCTTGGTTGCCACGCTCACCACCTCCACGCATCTCGACTCGCAGTGTGCAACAATTCCCGCCCCGCCGTGCTTCCGCGGCGGCTGGAACGATGCGGTCGGAGGTCGACGTGGCGCAGAACGCGGTCGTAGTCAACTTCGAGGGTGAGCGCCGGCAGGTGCCAAGCGGCACGACCGTAGCGCAGTTTCTTGCCGGCTTCTTCGGCCAAGTGCCGCCCGAGATCCTTGCCGCCCTCGTCAACCGCCGCATCGTGATGCTCGACTTCCCGCTGCGCGGCATCCAGGTTGAGCTCGTCGCCGTTCGGGTCTCGTCCCGCGAAGGCCAGGAAGTCGCGCGTCGCAGCGCCTCGTTCGTGCTGCTTGAAGCGGCACGCGAGCTCTATCCCGAGGCCCGTCTTGCGGTCGGGCAGTCCCTCGGCGGCGGCTATTTCTTTTCCTGGCGTGCACCCGTGCCGCTCTCGGCGCACGTGGTGGCGTCGCTGGCACGCCGCAGCGAGGAGATCTGCGCGGAGAACCGCCCCTTCGTGCGGCGTTCAGTTACGTTCGAAGAGGCAGAAGCGCTCTTTCGCGCCAGCGGCGACGAAAACACGATTGCCCTGCTCGCCTCCTATCGCTCCTCCACCGTGCCGGTGCTCAGCTGCGGCAGCTTTGTCGACATCGCCCACGGTCCGGTTGCACCCACTACCGGCACCGTGAAAGGGTTCGCGCTCGTAGCGTACGAGGACGGCTTGCTGCTGCGCTTCCCCCGCAACGGCGCCCCCGCCAGCCTGCCGCCTTTGCAGCCGCAGCCGAAACTGTTCGCGACCTACCGCGAGACTCGAAGGTGGAACGCGGTCGTCGGCGTCGCCAACGTCGGGGCGCTCAATCGCACCTGCTTGTCGGGGGAGATCGCCGAAGTCATTCGCGTAGCGGAAGGCTTCCACGAGAAGAAGATCGCGCAGATTGCGGATGTCATCACAGCCGCGTCCGACCATGTGCGGCTGGTGCTGGTGTCGGGCCCCTCTGCGTCTGGCAAGACCACCTTCATCAGCCGGCTCGGGGTCCAACTCCGCGTCAACGGCATCCAGCCCATCGGGCTCTCGCTCGACAACTACTTTCTCGACCGCGAGCACACACCGCCTGGGGCTGACGGCAAGCCCGACTACGAGGCCCTCGAAGCCCTCGATCTTGAGCTCCTTCAACGCCACCTGAAGGCACTGCTGGGTGGTGAGCAGGTTACGGTGCCGCGCTATGACTTCGTCGTCGGCCGCAGGGCAGCCGCTGAGCGCTCGGTAAGCCTGCGCCTGGGCGAGAGCCAGGTGCTGCTCGTCGAGGGCCTTCATGCCCTCAACCCGAAGCTGACCGCCGGCGTGCCCGAGCTCGCAAAGTACCGCATCTTCATCTCGGCGCTGACGCAACTGACCCTCGACGACCACAACCGCATCTTCAGTTCCGATGCGCGATTGCTGCGCCGCATCGTGCGCGACCGACTCTTCCGCGGTCATCCCGCGACCCGCACGCTCGAGCTCTGGGGTGCGGTGCGGCGCGGCGAGGCGCGCGGCATCTTCCCCTACCAGGAGAACGCTGACGTGATGTTCAACTCGGCGCTCGTGTACGAGACGGCGGTGCTGCGGGTGTTTGCCGAGCGCTTCCTGCTCGAGGTGCCGCGCGAGCACGCGGCCTACACCGAGGCGTACCGGCTGCTCAAGTTCCTCGCCTGGTTCGTGCCGGTATTCCAGGACGACGTGCCGCACACCTCGATCCTGCGCGAGTTTATCGGCGGCAGTGCGTTCCCCGACTGAGGGCGCCTTCCGGCCTCCAGGCATGCGACCAACGCTCGAGGCGTGCAGGCCGTTGCCTGCCGAGCGCGCCGCGCTCACCTCAAGCCACAGCCGTCACGCCGAGCAGGTGCACGACGGCCAGGCTTCGCTGCTATGACGCCGGGACCTGTTCGCGCAGGGTGATGCCGGCATCGTGCAAGCCGGCGAGCGTGCGCTCGAGATGCCCGGATGGGGCGGCGACCGCGCGGCACGCGGCCAGCCAGACCTCCGCGGTGAAACCCGCTGCGGCGGCGTCGCGCGCCGTGGCGGCGACGCAGTAATCCGTGGCCAGGCCCACGACGACAACCCGGCCGACCACGAGCTCGCGCAACAGACCGGCGAGGCCGGTGGGACGGTCCTGACGGTTGTCGCGGAAAGCCGAGTAGGAGTCCACCTGCGCATCGGTTCCCTTGCGGACGATGGCCCGGAATGAGCGTGTGGCCAGTGCCGGGTGGAACGCGGCGCCGTGCGTCCCGGCCACGCAGTGGTCGGGCCAGAGCACCTGCGTCACGCCGTCGAGATCGATGACATCGAGAGGCTTGCTCCCGGGGTGGGCGCTGGCAAACGAAGCATGGCCGGCTGGATGCCAGTCCTGGGTCGCGATTGAGAGCCCGAACCGCGGCAGCAACGCGTTGATCACCGGCACGACCGCGTCGCCGTCCGGCACCGGCAAGGCGCCGCCAGAGCAGAAGTCGTTTTGCACATCGACGACGATGAGTGCAACCCGGGCCATGACGTCAGACCTTGGGCTTGACCGTCTCCTTGAGTTCCTTGCCCGGCCGGAAGCGCACCGTGCGCGAGGCGCGCACGTGCACGGCCTCGCCGCTGCGCGGGTTCTTGACCACGCGTGCGGGGCGTTCCGAGGTGTAGAAGCTCCCGAGGCCGGGAATCCCGACGCGCTCGCCCACGCGCAACCACTCCGCCATCGCGTCCACCATCACCTCGAGGGCGCGCGCAGCGTGCGTCTTCGGCAGCCCGGTCTCAAACGCGATCCGCTCTACCAGTTCGGTCTTGCCACGCATTCGCTTCTCCTTGCCCGCTGCGACGTTACACGCCCGCGAGAGCCGGTTCAAGAGCGCCGCAGCAGGTGCGCGGTGAAACCGTCGCCATGGGCGTCCGGCGGGATGAGCACGCCGCCGCTCGCGAGCTCGATACGGGGCATTCCCGCGGGCAGGCTTCCAGCGGCCGAAACGGGTTCGAGGCCGAGCCCGGCCACGACCCCCGCGTTCTCCTCCGGCTCGAGCGAACAGGTGGTATAGAGGAGGGATCCGCCGGGCGCCAACAACTCGGCCGCGGCAGCGGCCATGGCGCGCTGCTGGCCGGCGAGCCGCTCGAGATCCTCTTCGTGCAGCCGCCAGCGGATCTCCGGATGCCGGCGCAGCGTCCCCGTGCCCGAGCACGGCGCATCGAGCAGCACCGCCCCAAGCGAGCGGGCGTGCAGCGCTGGGGTGAGCGCGTCGGCCACAATCACGGGCGTTCCCGTTGGCGCCAGTGCCCGGCGCATGAGCGCGACACGCCCAAGCTGCCGGTCGGCCGCGAGCATGCGCAGGCGCGGCCGTTCGAGAGCGAGCACGAGCGCCTTCCCGCCCGGCGCCGCCGCGAGATCGGCGGTGATGCCGCTCGACTCGGGCAGCAGCCGCGCCACGGCTGCCGCGGTCGGGTCAAGGGCGTACGCCTTCCCGGCGCGCAGCGCGGCCATCGCGGGGGCGACCTCGCCACTCACGACAAGCATGCCCGGCACACGCGTGTGTGGCTCGAGGCGGCAGCCGGCAGCGGCCAGCGCGGCGGCGTCGGCCGCCCCGGCCAGCAGGCACAGCGGTGCGGGCTCCTGATTGGCCGCCAGGGCCGCCCGCGTTGCCCGCTCGCCGAGCAGACGCAGCCAGCGCGTCACCAGCCAGTCGGGGTGGGAGAAGCGCAACGCGAGCGGCAGGCTCTCGTCGTCGCACGCGGGCCACGTCTCGCCTGCCGCCCGACGCAACACCGCGTTGACGAGGCCGTGTGCCCGTGGTGCCAACACCCGGGCGACGCGGACCGCCTCTGAAACCGCCACCGGGCGCGGCGTTTGCAGCCGCAGCGCCTCGTAGAGCCCGACGCGCAGCACAGCACGGACCTCGGCGTCCACGGTCGCGAGCGACTGGCGCAAGTGCCGGGCGAGGAGCTCGTCGAGCACGCGCTGCCAGCGCAGGCAGCCGAGGACGAGCTCGCGCTCGAGCGCGGATGCCGAGCCGAGCAGGCGTGCCGCGTGGGCGCCTTCGGCATCGACGCGGGCCAGCACCGCCGCCGCGCGGCGGCGGGCGTCAACGGAACTTCTCGCCGGGTGCAACCCGCTCCCCGATGATGAAGGCGTCGGCAGGCAGGCGACGCTTGCCCTCGCGCTGCACGTCGGTGAGCAGCGCAACCGAGCCGACGCCGCAGCGGACCGCGATGCCGGCCGAGGAAAGCTCCAGCACGGTGCCGGGCTCCTCGTCGCCGGGCCGCGAATCGCCAACCTCGAGCCCGTGGATCTTGAGGCGCGCGCCGCGGAAGCTCGCAAATAGGCCCGGCCACGGGTCGAACGCGCGGCAGCGGCGGGCGAGCACCTCGGCGGGCTCACGCCACTCGATGCGCCCGAGCTTGCGCTCGAGCTTGCCGGTCACGGTGGCGAGCGCCGGATCCTGCGGCGTCGGCGTCACGGCGCCTTGATCCATCCGCGCGAGCGTCTCGACGATCAAATCGGCGCCCAGGACAGCAAGCCGGGCCTCGAGTATTGGCGCGCGCTCCCGCGGCGCGATCGGTGTTGCACGCTGGAGCAGGATCGGCCCGGTGTCCATGCCCTCGTCCAGCAACATCGTCGTGACCCCGGTCTCAGCGTCACCCGCCAGGATCGCCGCAGGGATGGGTGACGGCCCGCGGTGGCGAGGTAGCAGCGACGGGTGCAGGTTGACAAACCCCAGGCGCGGCACCGAAAGCACGCGGGGTGCAATCATGCGCCCGAATGCGACCACCACCGCGGCATCAGGGCGCAGCGAGCGCAGCCGGCCGACGAACTCATCCACGCCAAGCTTCTCCGGCTGCGTGAGCGGAAGGTGGAGGCGGCGTGCCTCCGCCACGACCACGGGCGACGCCACGTGCAGACGTCGTCCTGCGGGCTGATCGGGCCGCGTCACGACGAGTGCCACCTCATGCCCCGCCGTGACCACCGCCGCGAGCGTGGGGACGGCAAACTCCGGCGTGCCGAAGAAGATCAGGCGCACGTAGGGAGTGTACACGGCGCCCACGCTTGGAATGCCGCGACACGCCGGCCGTGTTGGTCCGTCTTGGAGGTCACGTGCCTTCCCCCCGCAAGACGCTGACAACGCTGTTCGTGATCGTGTTCACCGACCTGATCGGCTTCGGCATCGTGATCCCGCTGCTGCCGCTCTACGCCGAAATGTACCGGCCGTCGCCGTTTGTCTTCGGCCTGCTCATGGCATCGTTCTCGGCGATGCAGTTCGTGTTCGCACCGATCCTTGGCCGGATCTCGGACCGCGTCGGCAGACGGCCGGTGCTGCTCGTCTCGCTCACGGGCTCGGTTGCCGGCTATCTGCTCTTTGCCGCCGCTCATTCCCTGGTCTGGCTGTTCGCCGCTCGTCTCGTCGCCGGCATCGCCGGCGCCAATATCGCCACCGCGCAGGCTGTGATCGCCGACCTCACCCCGATCGAGGAACGCGCCCGCGGCATGGGGCTTATAGGCGCGGCGTTCGGTCTCGGCTTTATCGCCGGGCCGGCTCTCGGCGGCCTGCTCGTGCGCTGGGGGATGGCGGCGCCAGGTCTGGGCGCGGCGCTGTTCTCCCTCGCCGCGCTGATGCTGGCCTTCTTCCTCCTGCCGGAGTCGTTCCCGCGCGCGGCGCGCTCCGGAGGAGATCGCAACGTGTGGGGCGCCGTGACGCTGGCGTTGGCGTGGCGCCGCCACGCGATCACCCCTCTGCTCGCGATCGGCTTCGCCGTGGTCACCGGCTTCGCCGCCTTCGAGGTGACGTTCGCACAGTTCCTGCACACCCGTCTCGCGCTCGCTCTGAGCAACGTGGCGTGGATGTTTGTCTACCTCGGGGTTCTCGCCGCGCTCGTCCAGGGCGTGTTCATGGGCCGGCTCGCCAAGCGCTTCCACGAGGCGTCTCTGCTGCTCACCGGCCTGACGCTCACGGCGACCGGTCTGCTCCTGCTCGCGTCGGCCCACACGCTCACGGCCGTGTTGGCGGCGATGCCGGCGCTGGCGCTGGGGCAGGGCCTTGCCATGCCGTCGCTGTCGTCGCTGATCTCGCGTTCGGCCGGCGGCGACGAGCAGGGCGTCGTGCTTGGAACGTACCAGGGCCTCGCTTCGCTCGCCCGCGTGGTCGGCCCATTCGGCGGGGAGCTGGCGCTCGGCGCCTGGGGCGTGGCCGCGCCCGCGCTCGCGGCCGCCGTCCTCGCCACCGCCGCCGCGCTCACGGCAGCGGTCACGATCCGGCATACTGCCGTGCGGAGAACATCGTGACCGAGCCCACTTGCGAGTGGCCGTCCGCCAACGCCAGTGACGCCGAGATGGTGGCGATCCTGTCCAGCGCCAAGACGATCGCGGTGGTGGGTCTGTCGGACAAGCCGGACCGCGACTCCTACCGCGTGGCCGCCTACCTGCAGCAGCACGGCTACCGGATCGTCCCCGTCAACCCCGCCGCCGCCGAGATCCTGGGGGAGCGCAGCTACGCCGACCTGGGTTCGATTCCGGCCGAGATCCGCCTCGACGTCGTGGACATCTTCCGCAAGCCCGAGTTCATCCCTCCGGTCGTGGACGCGGCGATCGCGCGCGGGGCCAGCGCGGTGTGGATGCAGCTCGGCCTCGTCCACAGCGCCGCCGCTGCCGCCGCGCGTGCCGCCGGCTTAGCGATCGTGATGGACCGCTGCATCAAGGTCGAGCACGCCAGGCTGATTGCCAGCCAGCGCTGAGAATCCGGCCAGACGCGTGCGGTCCCGCACCCGGCTCGACCGCCGCGTGCGCGCGGCTGCTCCTACCCTGCCAGCATGCGCTGCGTGCGAAACTGCTTTGCTATACTCCCTCGCGTCCAGGCACAGCCTGGCAATGGGGAGACTTGGGGTCTGCCCCGGAGGAGGAGCTCATCGCCGACGAACGTGATCGCACACGAATCAACGAGATGATCCGGTTTTCCCCCGTGCGTCTCGTCGATGCCGACGGCAGCCAGGTCGGCATCGTCCCGATTGAAGAGGCGCTTGCGCTTGCCCGCACGCGCGAGCTCGATCTCGTCGAGGTCTCCGCCACCGCGCGTCCCATCGTCTGCAAGATCATGGACTGGGGCAAGTACCGCTACGAGCAAGAAAAGAAGGCACGGCTGGCACGGCGCAAGGAGCACCAGATCGAGGTCAAAGAGGTAAAGTTCCGCCCGGGCGTTGCCGATCACGACTTTCACACCAAGCTCAACATGGTGCGCAAGTTTCTCGAGCAGGGCAAGCACGTCAAGGTGACGATCATGTTTCGCCGCCGCGAGATGCGGCGACCGGAAAACGGCTATGAGGTGCTCGAGCGGATCAAGGAGGAGCTTGCCGATACGATTCGCCTCGAGCGTGACGCCGGACCGCTCGAAGGCCGCGACTTGACCATGGTCCTGGCCCCGGGCCGTAAAGCCGTGACGCCAGCCGGCGCCTGAAGCTCTCGCCTCGTCGGAAAGGAGTCCAGCGATGGCAACCGTCGTGAACGGCCTCCGTGTGGGCGCCAACGAGGTGTATGAAGCACTCTCCCGGCACATGCTGGTGGACGGTTTTCACATCGTGCCCGATCTCGTCGCCTCACACGGTTCGAGCCTGGTGGATGAGCGTGACGGCAAGGTCTACCTGGACTTCTTCTCCAACTTCGGCTCGCAGGCGTTGGGCTGGAACCACCCCGGCCTCGCCGACCCCGAGTTCCGCGAACGTCTGCTGCTGGCCGCGCTGCACAAGCCGGCCAACTCGGACGTCTATACGCGCCTTTTCGCCGATTTCATCGAGACGTTTGCCCACCTCGCCGTGCCGCCGAGCTACGCCGGGCACATCTTCGTGGTCGAGGGCGGTGCGCTTGGGGTCGAGAACGCGCTCAAAGCAGCCTTTGACTGGAAGATCCGCAAGAACTCCTCGCGCGGTGTCGCCGGCGAGGTGGGCACCAAGGTGATCCACTTCCGGCAGGCGTTCCACGGCCGCACCGGCTACACGCTCTCGCTAACCAACACCTTCGACGCGCGCAAGACCGCGCTCTTCCCGAAGTTCGACTGGCCCCGCATCAGCAACCCCAAGATCATCTTTCCTCTCGCCGAGCACCGCGCCGAGGTGGAGGAGGCCGAGGCAGGGGCGCTGGCGGAGATCGTTGCCACGTGCGAACGCCACGGCCCTGACATCGCCTGCTTGATCATTGAGCCGATCCAGGCCGAGGGGGGTGACAACCATTTCCGCCCCGAGTTCCTCGCTGCTCTGCGCCGCCTCGCCGACGAGCGCGACTTTCTGCTCATCTTCGACGAGGTGCAGACCGGCCTTGGTATCACGGGGACGATGTGGGCGTGGCAGGGTCTCGGCGTCGAGCCGGACCTGTTTTGCTTCGGCAAGAAAGTGCAGGCGTGCGGCTTTGTCGCCAACGCGCGCATCGACGAGGTCAAGGACAATGTTTTCAAGATCTCGTCGCGCATCAACTCAACCTGGGGTGGCAATCTGACCGACATGGTGCGAGCCACGCGCGTGCTCGAGATCGTCGCCGCCGACCACCTCATTGACAACGCCAGGCAGATCGGCGCGCTGTTGCTCGCCGGCCTGCACGAGCTGGCGCGCCAGTTCCCGGCGGTCGTGTCGCAGGTGCGCGGTCGCGGCATGATGATCTCGTTCGATCTGCCCGATCCTGAAACGCGCACCCGCACCGTGGTGGCGGCGCGCCAGCAGGGCCTGCTGCTGCTCCCGTGCGGCCCGTGCTCGATCCGCTTCCGCCCGTTCCTCGACTTGAGTCGCGATGATGCCGGCGCGGCGCTCGATTCGCTCGGGCGCGCCTTGCGCAGCCTGCAGTAGACCGGGGACAGGTGGGCTTGGCCACGCCCTTGCTTGCCGGTCCGGCCCGACAAACAGCGCGCTGCGACCGGCTCACGTCATAGCCCGGGAGCCCCTTCCCTCACCCTCGCATGCGCTAAACTGTGCGCCGACATCAGGAGGCGACGATGGCTTCGACGATCCCACCGATCCCGCCCGAACCACCAGGCGCACAACCCCCAGTGCAGCCGCCACCCCCGCCCCCGGCAGGCGCGCCGCCGGCGCCGCCAGCTCAGCCGCTGCCGTGGGAGCAGCCGGACTACCCGGCGCTGGAAGCCTTGTTCGAGACCGCCAAGCTTGTGATCACAAGGCCGGGCGAAGCGTTCGCGCGCATGTCGCTCACCGGCACGCTCGGCCGCCCGCTCCTGTACGCGGTGATCTTCGGCTGGATCGGAGTCATCGCCAGTCAGGCGTACAGCCTGGCGTTGCGGGGCGCCATGCAAAACATGTTCGGCTCGCTCGGCATGGGCGGGCCCTTCGGCGCGCGCGCGTTCCATCTCCCGGTCATGTTCAGCGTCGCCACCATGGTCCTGGCGCCCATTTTCGTGCTTATCGGCGTCTTCATCATGGCCGCGATCCTCCACCTCTTCCTCGTTCTCGTCGGTGGCGCGAATACGGGCTTCGCGTCCACGCTGCGCGTGCTCTGCTACGCCGGCAGCGTGCAGATCGTGCAGATCGTGCCGTTGTGCGGTGGCACGATCGCCGCGATCTGGGCGATCGTCCTGTGGATCATCGGCCTCGCGATTGCGCAGCGCACGACGCAGGGCAAAGCGGCGCTGGCGGTGCTGCTCCCGCTCGCGCTGTGCTGCGTCTGCGTCGTGATTGTGGGCATCGCGTTCGGCGCCGCGATCGCCGCCGCAATCTCCCACTTCGGCCACTGAGCCGCAGCGATGGCCTGGCGCCAGCCCAACCGTGAGGAGCGCCAGCTCGCGGTCCTCTGGGGTGTTGTCGCCGTTTGTGCGCTGCTGCTGCGCCCCTTCTGGCTCGCTGTCGCCCCGCTCATGCCCGCCTGCCCGTTTCGATTCCTCACCGGTGTGCCGTGCCCAACCTGCGGCACGACGCGCGCGGCACAGGCACTCCTACACGGCCGCATCCTGGACGGTCTCGCCGCCAATCCGCTCATGGCGCTCGCGGGCGCCGTCTTCGTCCTCGGAGGCTTGACGGTCCCGATCTGGATCGCGGCCGGCGGCAGCGTGCCGGACGGGCCGGTCCGTCTGCCGGTTTGGGCGCGGGTCGCGATCATGGCGGTCATCGCCGCCAACTGGGCGTGGCTGGTCTTCTCGCGTTAGTCGGGAAAGGGATGAGGACAACCAGCAGCGCGCGCCGGTCGCGCCTCCCAGGCCAGGCTCTTCCCAGGGCTTCTTGTCGGTTAGGCTGCTTCTCTACGTGCGCGAGCCGGGCTTGACCACGCTTACGCCCGCCTGACAGAGCGGGCATGATTCCGGCTTGTAGTTCGGCACTTCAACCGTGAGCAGCGCCGCAAACGGCAGCGGCGCGAACGGGTTCTTCTCGCCGGAGCGATTGACGATCGTGCCCACCCCGGCGATGACGCCCCCGGCCCCGGTGACCACGTCGATAACCTCGCGCGTCGAGCCGCCGGTAGTGACGACATCCTCGACGACGAGTACGCGCGTCTCCGGCTCGATGCGGAAACCGCGCCGCAGCGTCATCACGCCCTCGGCGCGCTCGGTGAAGTAGAACGGCACGTCTTCGAGGGCGCGGGCGACTTCATGGCCGATCACGATTCCGCCGAGCGCCGGCGAGACCACGAGCTGCGCGGCGGCGCTGCGCAAACGGGCCGCGAGTTGCCGGCCCGCCGCCTCGGCGCGCTGCGGCCGCGCGAGGTAGAGCGCGCACTGCAGGTAACGCGTCGAGTGCAATCCTGAAGAGAGCGCGAAGTGCCCCTCGAGCAGCGCGCCGGTCGCGCGCATGTCGTCGAGCGTAATCCCACCCATCTACTCCTCCCGCTTGAGGCCATAGGCCTCGATCTTCTTGTACAGGTTCGAGCGCGGCGTCTGGATCGCGCGCGCGGTGGCGGCGACATTCCAGCCGTGGCGCTGGAGCTGGCGCACGAGATAGGCGCGCTCCGCCTGCTCCTGGAACTGGGCCAGCGTGGCTGCGGCCAGCACGCTTTCGAGCGCTGGGTCGGTGACGGCAGCCGGCAGCGGCACGATTTCGATCTCGTCCTCGATTTGCATGATCGCCGCTCGCTCGACCACGTTCTTGAGCTCGCGCACGTTGCCGGGGAACGGGTAGGCGGCGAGTTGCCGCAGCGCTGACGGGCTCCAGCGTTTGGGGCGGCGGTTGTAGTCCTCGCACGCCAGACGGGTGTAGTGCTCGACGAGCGCCGGGATGTCATCCGGGTGCGTGCGCAGCGCCGGCGTCGTCAGCACCACCACCGAGAGGCGAAAGTAGAGGTCCTCGCGGAAGCGTCCGGCCTTGACCTCCGCGGCGAGGTCCTTGTTGGTCGCTGCGATGATGCGCACGTCCACGTGCCGCATCGCGCCCGCCCCGACCGGCTCGACTTCCCCGTCCTGGAGCACGCGCAGCACCTTGGCCTGCGTGCGAAGAGACATGTCGCCGACCTCGTCGAGGAAGATCGTGCCGCCGTCCGCCTGGACGAACTTGCCGATCTGGCGCCGCAGCGCACCGGTGAAGGAGCCCTTCTCGTGACCGAAGAGCTCCGACTCGATGAGCTCATCCGGGATCGCGGCACAGTTCACGCGCACGAACTCGTTGCGCGCCCGCGGCGAGAGCCGGTGGATGCGCCGGGCGACGAGCTCCTTGCCGGTGCCGGACTCTCCCACGATCAGGACGGTCGCGCGCGAGGGCGCGACGCGAGCGATGTTCTCGCGCAGCTCCGCCATAGCAGCCGAGTCGCCGAGCAGTGGCGGCTCCTCCTGCACCTTGAGCGCGCGGTTCTCCTCCAGCAGCTTGCCACGCGCCACCGCGTTGCTGACCGCGAGCAGGAGCGCGGCGCGCTCCGGGGGCTTGTCGAGGAAGGCGTCCGCGCCCGCTTCGAGGCATTTCGACGCGGTGAATTCGTCGCCGTGGCCGGTGAGTACGACCACTGGCACCTGCACGGCTCTCCGTTTCAGGTTTTCGAGCAGGCCGAACCCGTCCATGCCGGGCATCTTGAGGTCGAGCAGAACGGCATGCGGCGGCTGGCGATCAATCAGGTCGAGAGCGGCAAAGGCGTCGCGCGCCTCCTCCGCCTCGAAACCGGCACCGGCGAGGATCGTGCGCACCGCGAGGCGGTTCGCGGCATCGTCGTCAACGATGAGGACATGCCCGGCGCTGGCCACGAAGCGAGAGTCTACTCCAGCCGAAAAGCCCCCAGCGGCTGGCGCCCTCACGCTCCCGGGTGGCTCGCCGAGCCTCCGGCCCACTCCTGCTTGGCATCCAGCTCGCGCGCGGCCACTCGCACACCCAAGACTGTGTCGGGATTCCCCGCCCCCGAGAGCGCGTTGCCGCTCGCTCCTTGCAGGCGCGAGCGCACTGGCTCGGCCGAGCCGCGGCCCGGGCGCGTGGAGCTCAACTGCCCTGACCAGCGATAACCGCTAGACTCTGTGCATGGAATCCCGTGCGGCCGCGCTCTTGGATCTGTTGCGCCAGCGCATCGTCGTGCTTGACGGCGCCACCGGCACGGCGCTCGCGGCGCGCGGGCTCACGGCTGCCGACTACGGCGGCGAAGGCCTGCTCGGCTGCCATGAAGCGCTCGTGCTGCACCGCCCTGAGGCCGTGCTCGACCTTCACCGCGGCTACCTCGCCGCCGGCGCCGATGTCGTCGAGACCGACACCTTTGGCGCGACCCCGATCGTGCTCGGCGAGTACGGCCTGGCCGAGCGCTGCCGCGAGATCAACCGCATTGCCGCCGCACTCGCTCGCAGCGCCTGCGCCGAAGCCGAGCACGCCGGAGGCGGGCCCTGCTTCGTCGCCGGCTCGATCGGCCCGACCACCAAGGCGCTGACGCTCACGCGTGCAGTCACCTTTGCCCAGGTGCAGCGCGCCTACGCTGCGCAGGTCGAGGGCCTTGCCGAGGGTGGCGCCGACGTGCTGCTGATCGAGACGAGCCAGGATCCGCTCAACCTCAAGGCGGCCCTCGTCGCCTGCCGCGACGTCGCGCCGCATCTCCCCGTGGCCGTGTCGGCGACGCTCGAGCCGTCGGGCACAACGCTCGGCGGCCAGACGATCGAGGCGGTGGCGGTGACGGTCGAGCCGTGGATGCCGCTCTGGGTGGGGATCAACTGCTCCACCGGCCCCGGGCCGATGACCGAGCACGTGCGCGCGCTCGCCGCGCTAACCTCGAGCTTCGTCGCGGTGGTCCCCAACGCCGGCATTCCGGACGGCGAGGGCCACTACCACGAGACGCCCGAAGAGATGGCGCGCACGCTCGCGCGCTTCGCCGCCGCAGGCTGGGTCAACGTGATCGGCGGCTGCTGCGGCACGGATGCGGAGCACATCCGCCGCCTGCGGGCCGTGGCCGACGCCCACGCGCCACGCACACCGGCGCCGTACGACCCGGCGCGCCTCGCGGGCGGCGAGGTCGTGGAGCTCGTGCAGGAGCCGCGCCCGCTGCTGGTGGGCGAGCGCACCAACGTGCTCGGCTCGCGCCGCTTCAAGGAGCTGGTCAGGGAAGGGCGCTGGGCGGAGGCGGCGGAGATCGGTCGCCGCCAGGTGCGCGGGCGCGCCGGCGTGCTCGACGTTTGCCTCGCCGATCCCGAAGGGGACGAGAAGGCGGCGATGACGGCGGCCGTGACGGCGCTGCGGCGCGCCGTGCGCGTGCCGCTCATGATTGATACCACCGACCCCGAGGTGATGGTGGCGGCGCTCGCGCTCATCCCCGGCCGACCGGTGCTCAACTCGGTCAACCTCGAAGATGGCGGCGCCCGTCTCGACCTCGTCGCCGGCATTGCGCGTCGCTTCGGTGCGGCGCTCGTGGCGGGCTGCATCGACGAGCACCCCAGCGACGGCATGGCGCGCACCGCCGAGCGCAAGCTGGCGATTGCCGGGCGGCTCCTCGAGTCTCTCGCGAGTCGCGGCTTGCGGCGCCGCGAGGTGCTGCTCGACGCGCTCGTCTTTCCGGCCGCGACCGGCGACCCGAAGTTCAGGGGCTCCGCGGGCGAGACCGTGCGCGGCGTGCGCATGATCAAGCAGAGCTTCCCTGAAGCGCTCACGCTCCTCGGCATCTCCAACGTTTCCTTCGGCCTGCCACCTGCGGGGCGCGCTGTGCTCAACGCGGTGTTCCTGCATCACTGCGTGCAGGCGGGGCTTGACGTCGCCATCGTCAACAGCGAGCAGCTCGTGCGTTTTCCCTCGCTGGCCGCAGATGAGGTCGTGCTTGCGGAAGCCGTCCTGTTCGAGGGCGACAAGGTGGCGGTGGACGCGTTTGTCGCGCGCTACCGGACCGCCGCGCCGCGTGAGGCCGTGGCCGCGGACCAACCCGTCGAGGAGCGTCTCCGCCGCATGGTGGTCGAAGGCACGCGCACGGGCCTGACGGGCGCGCTCGACGAGCTGCTGGAGCGCATGGAGGCGCTCGCCATCATCAACGGCCCGCTCATGAGCGGCATGGACGAGGTCGGCCGCCTGTTCGGCGCCGGCCAGCTCATCGTCGCCGAGGTGCTCGTGTCAGCGGAGGTGATGCAGGCGGCCGTCGACCATCTCAGGCCCCACCTCAAGGGCGAGAGCGGCGCCGTACGCGGCTCGCTGCTGCTCGCCACCGTGCGCGGCGATGTCCATGACATCGGCAAGAACCTGGTCGGGATCATCTTCGCCACCAACGGCTACCGCGTCGTGGATCTCGGCGTGCAGTGCCCTTCGGAGAAGCTGATCGCCGCCTGGCGCGAGCACCCCACCGACCTCATCGGGCTCTCCGGGCTGCTCGTGCGCTCCGCCCACCAGATGGTTGCCGCCGCCGGCGATCTGCACGAGGCCGGGATTGGCGTACCGCTGCTGGTGGGGGGCGCGGCGCTCTCCGCCTCGTTCACGCGCGACCGCATCGCGCCCGCCTACAACGCCGAGGTGCGTTATGCGGCCGATGCCATGGTGGGCCTGGCGCTCGCGAACGATCTCAGGAGGACCGCGGTCAGGACCGGGGGCGCGGGTTCCGGCGACGCTGTCCCCGGCGATCAGCAGAACCTTGACCGAGCAGCGCCGGTGACGGAAGTGAGGGCCGCTGACGTCGGACCCGCCGCAGCCGACCGGACGGCCGAGCCTTCCGACCGTCGGCCGGCGCCGGCGGTCGCCAGTGCCCGGGTCCCCCTGCTCACGCCGCCGAAACCGCCCGATCTCACTCGGCACGTGCTCCGTACCCTGCCGATCGACGAGGTCTTCGCGCACCTCAACGCGCAGATGCTGTACGGCAAGCACCTCGGCGTGCGGGGTTCGGTGCGCCGCCTGCTCGCCAATGGCGACGTCCGCACCGGCGAGTTGACCCGCCGCGTCGAGGCGCTGCAGGACACAGCCACCTCACAGGGCTGGCTGGCGCCCGCCGCCGTGTACAGCTTCTTCCGCGCGGTCGGGCGGGGCGACACGGTCGTCTTGCACGAGCCCTCGGGGACAGAGTGCGCCCAACTCCCGTTCGTGCGCCAGCGCAAAGCACCCGGGCTGTGCACTGCCGACTGGGTGCAGCCCGAGCTGGCGACCGGCGATGCCGTCGCGCTCTTTGTCGTCACCGCCGGCGGCGATGTTAGAACGCGCGCGGATGCGCTGCGCGACGAGGGCCGCCTGCTCGACAGCATCGCGCTGCAGGCGCTCGCGCTCGAGACCGCAGAGGCCGCCGCAGAGTGGTTGCACCGACGCCTGCGCGAGCTCTGGGGTTTCCCCGATCCGCCGGAGCTGACGATGGAGGAGCGTCTCCGCGCTCGTTACCGTGGCATCCGGCTCTCGTTTGGCTACCCTGCGTGCCCAGGACTTGAGCCCCAGGCCGCGATCTTCCGCCTGCTGCGGCCAGAGGAGATCGGCGTGCGCCTCACCGAAGGCTTGATGATGGATCCTGAGGCGAGCGTGTCCGCCGTCGTTTTCCATCATCCCGAAGCGAGGTACTACGTGTGAGAACAGGAGCCGGGAGGCAAGCTCCAAGGGTCACAAGCACGCCAGCTGACCTCCCTGCCGCGGTCGCCGGGAGACGAGCGCGGTGAGGCACGAGCGCGTATCACGGCGGCTCGCCAACCACATCGTGGTCGCCGACGGCGCCATGGGCTCGGAGCTGCTCGCCCGCCTGCCGGATGGGACGCGCCTCGACCTCGCGCCGTTCGAGCATCCGCGCGCGGTACTCGACATTCACCTCGCCTACCTCGCCGCCGGAGCCGAGCTGCTCGAAACCGCGACATTCGCGGCGTCGCGGCCACGCCTCGAGCGCCTGCACGCCGGCGAACTTGTCGAGGCCGTCAACTCGGCGGGCGTGAAGCTGGCGCGCGAGGCGCGCGAGATCTCGGGCGTGGACTGTTTGGTGGCGGGCTCGATCGGACCGCTCGCCGGCGTCATCGATCTCGACGAGCCGAGTGGACCGCCCGCGATCACCGCGGCGCACGCCGAGCAGGCGGCGATCCTCGAAGGCCGCGGCGTCGACCTTCTCATCCTCGAGACGTTCTTCCGTCTTGACGAGCTCGAGCTCGCGATCCAGGCGGTGCGCGGCGTGACCAAACTGCCCCTCGTCGCCTGCTTGAGCTTCCCATTTGAGAATCTGCACGAGGACCTGTCCGAACACGGCGCGCACGTGCAGCGGCTGTTCGAGCTCGACGTGATCGCAGCCGGGGCCAACTGCGCGCCCGGTCCGCAGGGGCTGCTCGACATCCTCGAGCACGTCGGCGACGCCCGCCGGCCGCTCGCCGCGATGCCGAACGCCGGCACGCTCGTCCGCCGCGACGGCAGGATCTTCATCCCTCCCGCCACACCCAGCTACCTCGCCGAGTTCGCGCGCCGGGCCGTGGCGCTCGGCGCCGGGCTTGTCGGCGGCTGCTGCGGTACCGGGCCGGAGCACATTCGCGCCATGGCCGAGGCGGTGCGCGGCCTCAAGCCCGTCCATCACCACGGCACCCACGTGACGGTCGCGGAGCCGGCTCGCCCAAGCGCACCGACACCCGCGCGCCTGGAGTCGAGCCTAGCCGCAAAGCTTGCAGCCGGCGAATTCGTGCACGTCATCCAACTCGACCCGCCCAAGGGCACGAGCTCGGATCGCATCATCGAGGCCACTCGGGCGCTCGCCGCACGTGCGCGAGTGGACGCCGTGGACATCAACTCGAACCCCCTGGCGCGCCTGCGCATGGACTCGCTCTGGCTCGCGGCCGAGGTTCAGCGCGAGACCGGCCTGGAGACGATCCCTCACGTGACGCCGCGCGACGCCAGCCTGATGGGGCTGCAGGCGCAGCTCCTCGGCGGTTGGCACGCCGGGATCCGCAACCTGCTCGCCGTTTCCGGCGACCCTTCCCAGCTTGGCGACTACCCCGGCGCTCACGACGTCTACCACGTCGACATCTTCGAGCTCGTGCGCTCGATCTCGCGCATGGCCGAGGGCTTCGACTGCGCCGGCAACGCGATCGGACAGCCACCCTCATTCTGCCTGGGCGTCGCCGTCAACCCGGCCGCCGACGATCTCGACCACGAGATCGACCGCATGCGGCGGAAGGTGGAAGCCGGCGCACATTTCCTTATGAGCCAGGTGTTCTTCGACTGGCAGCCGTGGCAGCGGTTGCTCGATCGCTGTGGCGGTGCGCTGCCGCGGCCGGCGCTCGTGGCGGTGTGGCCGCTGCCGTCGCTCAAACTCGCGCTCCGCCTCCACCACGAGGTACCCGGCATTTTCGTCCCGGACGACCTGCTAGCACGGCTCGAGGCCGCGGGCGCCGAGGCCGGCCGCGTGGGGTGGGAGAAGGCGCGCGAGATGCTGGCCCAGGCCCCTCGCTTTGCGGCCGGCGCCTACCTGATTGCGCCGTTCCGCAACCCGGTCGAGATTCTGCGCCTGCTCGACGAGCGTTAGCCCGGACTATTCACGAAGGTGCCTACTGCGGCTGCGGATGTGGCCGCCCTGGCGAGCGTACTCGGGCTTCGCCTCCTGCGGCGTACGGCACAGTAC
>Ga0209048_10000179_pt1 | contig 67618 bp, 62 predicted proteins | sample FrelakmetCRP12CR_FD_187146 | JGI IMG/M metagenome (GOLD analysis project Ga0209048, IMG submission 187146) | Freshwater lake sediment microbial communities from the University of Notre Dame, USA, for methane emissions studies - CRP12 CR (SPAdes)... | ecosystem: Environmental > Aquatic >...
CCTGGCGATGGGCCGCCAGAACAAGATGACGGGCTCCTCCGAGCAGTACCAGTACATCCTGCGCGACGAGTCGATGCACTGCAATTTCGGCATCGACCTGATCAACACGATCAAGATGGAGAACCCGCACCTGTGGACGCAGGAATTCCGCGAGGAGATCCGTACGCTGATGAAGAAGGGCGTCGACCTCGAGTACGCCTACGCCGAGGACACGATGCCGCGCGGCGTGCTGGGCCTCAACGCCACGATGTTCAAGGAATACCTGCGCTTCATCGCCAACCGCCGCTGTCAGCAGATCGGCGTCGATCCCCTGTTCGACAAGGCCGACAACCCCTTCCCGTGGATGGCGGAGATGATCGATCTCAAGAAGGAGAAGAACTTCTTCGAGACGCGGGTGACGGAGTATCAGACGGGCGGAGCGTTGAGCTGGGATTGAGCGCCGATCCTTGGCGCGTCGCTACTCGAAGCGGATGAAGTCCTCCGCCACGGCGTCGGCCCCGTAGCGCTGCACCAATCCGTCGATCTCGGCGATCAACGTCTGGTCCTGGTCCGGCTCGATGGTGCCGTCGCCGACGAGCCGCGCCATCAGTCCGCTCGCCATGGCGTCGTGTACGGCGCCCAGCGTGGGTTCGTGGCGAACCAGCGGGTTCTCCATCGCGACCTCGATGATGCGGGACAGCTCCTCGCTCGCTTTCACGGCGAGGAAATCGACGGCCGACGCCTCGCCGCCGAATTCGTCGACGAGATCGTCGATCTCCCGCAGCACCGATGTCCGTTCCTGCGGATGCATCGCTTCGTCCCACCGGTCGGCCGCATCCGTCATCTGGCACACGACGTTCCGCACGTCGTCGAGCGTCGGCGGCTCTTCCCGCTCCGGATCGTCGACCATTGTTTCGATGACGGTGCCCAGTTCCCGGCTCACGCGCGTCGCGACATCGATGGACAATTTCATGATGGCATCCCTGGCTGTAGGAGATCGCAATGCTCGCCGGCGATCGGGTCGCTACCCTTCGCCGCCTCTTGTGTTCAATTTAACGCGCTGCACCGAAGACAAAGCTTGAGTTAGCACAAGGCACCCGAAAATCGTGTCCGGTGAAGCGACGGCGGTGCCCCTACGGTCGCCCTGGAACACTGGACGAGAGAATGGCCGCGGCCCGCCGACCGCACACCGACGCGGGGGCAAGCCCGGGTGTCGTGCCGGGCGCATCGTGGCGCGATCAGCTCTCGTTCTGGCGCGCGGCGAGTCGACAGGTCGTCTCCCACGCCATTTGTGCGATCATGGACTGCCGCCGATCCCCTGCGCACGTCGGGGAGAGGCTTGGGAGGTGGTCATGCCGGGACATACTCTTCGCGGTCTCACGAGAATGGTCGTCGCTGCCGCAATCTGCGCGGCGGCGTCGATCGCGCATGGCCAGATCTACAAGTGCACGGATCCCGCCGGCAAGACGACCTATTCGGACGCACCCTGTGATTCCGCGAGCAAGCCGGTGAAGCTCCCGGACGAACCCAAGGCAAGCCCCGCGGGACCGCACGTGTGCGCCCAATTGCAGGACGAGACGCGCAGGCTCACCGCAGAAGCCGACCGCGATGCCAAACGTGGTCGCGCCGAAAGTGCCGACAGCGCGAAGCGCCGGCTGGCGCTGACCAAACGGTACGAGGAACGCTGTGCCGGCATAGCCCGTTCCGAGCCGAAACCCAACTAGCTTCGCGTCAACCCTCATGAAACCCAATTTCAGCGTCTGGTCGCCCTGGCTGCTCAGCATCCTGCGCATCGTCACCGGATTCCTGTTCATCGCCCACGGCACGCAGAAGATGCTCGGATTTCCGGTGCCGCGATCCTCGCCACTGGTACTCTGGTCACTGAGCGGCGCAGCGGGCGTACTGGAGCTCGTGGGCGGCGCGCTGATTCTCGTCGGCCTGTACACACGCCCCGTCGCGTTCGTGCTCTCCGGGCTGATGGCGTTTGCCTACTTCATCGCGCACGCGCCGCAGGGCTTCTGGCCGATCGTCAACCGGGGCGAACTGGCCGCGTTGTACTGCTTCGTATTTCTCTATCTCGCCGCCGCCGGCGGCGGGCCGTGGAGCCTGGACCAGTGGTGGCGCGGGACCCGGAACCGATAGTCCGGACGCGAGTCCTCCCGCCGGGGGCGGAAGGCCTCTCGGCCCTGCCTGCGGGGCCGCCAGCTATCCGCGCGGTTCACCCTTCCAGTTGACGGTGACGGTCGGACCCGGAGGCGCGCTCATCTGCACGCGATGCTCCAGGCCCCGGAAGTTGTAGGTCACGTCCCAGAAGGCAGGCTGGGCGCTGGGCACGCTGGTGCAACGCTGGACATCCTGGGTGTAGACCTGCCCGCTGCCGCGCCCCGTGTTCGCGCCGATCGCTGCTCCGGCGACCGCGCCGCCGACAGTGGCTGCGTCCTGGCCCCGTCCGCCGCCAACCTGATGCCCGAGAATGCCGCCGATGACCGCGCCAACGATCGCACCGGGAACGTTGGCGCCACCAGGCGGCGCGTCGACAAACTGTTGACGCTCGACCCAGCAACGCTGTTCGGGTGGTCCGACAATCGCCCGCACCGACGTGACATTCGCCTGGTACAACCGCTCGTTGGGACGCTGGCGGTACTCGTAGCTGGGTGCCGGAAGCGGCGGTGGCGCCTCGTACTGGTAGTGCGGTTGCGGGGCGACCGGGCGCAACGACGAAATTCGGTTGTCCATGCCCATCCGCGCGAGCGAGTCGTAGCTTCCCGGGCGCAGCACCATGCAGCGCCCCCCGAATTGCGCATGCTCGCAGACTTCCCATCGCCCCCGCTCGACGATCACCGACGACGCGCGATCGTTGAATCCGGTACGGTCGAGGTTGGCGACCTGACCCGACACGGTAAAGGCGCGTCCGCGGAAGCCCTCGCCTTCGTAGAGCGTGACCTGTCCGGCGACTTGCGTGGCGATGACAAGCGCTCCGATACCGAGCACGACCTTCGATTTCATACGCATGCGTTCCTCCACGCGGGCCCCGCCGCGGGGCGGGGTTTCCCGTCAATGATACGAGCCTTAACGCCCAGGGGTGGCAAGGCGTTGTCACCGCTTGGCGTGACGAAGAATCGGACGCGGCCCTAACCGGTCAGCCCGGCGTCCATCACGTGCGCGCGCGCCTCGTCGCCCGTCTCGTAGATGTGCGGTGCGACGCCGCGGCGCGCGAGCGCGTCACCCAGCTTCATCCGCAGGAAGCCCGAAGTCGTATAGCGCGTCACGCCCCAGTAGTGGTGTTCGACCAGCTGCTGCACAACTGCCGTGTAGCGGTCGAGCACTTCGGGCGCGATCTCGAAATTGTCGTAGTTGACGATCGCGTAGACGCGCTTGCCCAGGGGCGCGAGGACGGCCTCGACCGCGGCGGCGATCTCGTCGACATCCTTGGGCGTACGCACTTTCAGGCGTTCGAAATTGATGAACAGGATGTTCTGCGTGGCGTCGTAGGTGAGTCGTTGCGCGAGCGGGATCGCGAGCATGCGTTCGCGCAGGCCCATCGGCGCCGCGCGGAAGATCGCCGCTTCCATGAGCTTCGGCGTGCCGCGCATGACCGGGCGAAAGTCCATCTGCCCTAGCACGTCGCGCTCGAGGTCGATGCCGGGAGCGATCTCGACCAGTTCGAGGCCGTCCGCGCCGAGCCGGAATACGGCGCGCTCGGTGATGTAGAGCGCGGGCTGCATGCGCTTCCAGGCCTGACTGCCGGAGTAGGTGCGGTGCTCGACCTCGGCCACGAACTTGCGCGCGTCGCCTTCCTTCATGATGACGAGCGTTCCGTCGCGCGCCTCGACCACCAGCTTGCCGGCGGTGAACGTGCCGACGAATACGACCGTCTTTGCGTTCTGCGAGATGTTGATGAAGCCGCCGGCGCCCGCGAGCCGCGGGCCGAACTTCGACACGTTGAGGTTGCCTTCGCGGTCCGCCTGCGCGAGTCCGAGGAAGGCCACGTCGAGCCCGCCGCCATCGTAGAAATCGAACTGCGCGGGCTGATCGATGATCGCCTGCGTGTTCACCGCCGCGCCGAAGTTGAGCCCCGACGCCGGAATGCCGCCGATCACCCCGGGCTCGGCGGTGAGCGTGATCAGATCGACGACGCCCTCCTCAGCGGCCACGCTCGCGACGCCTTCCGGCATCCCGATGCCGAGATTGACGACGCTGTTCGGCCGCAGCTCGAGCGCGGCGCGGCGCGCGATGATCTTGCGCTCGGACATCGCGAGCACAGGCACCATCGAGGCCGGCACCCGGATCTCGCCGGAGAAGCCCGGGTTGTAGGCCTCGACGAAGGTCTGCATGTGATATTCCGGTTTCTCGGCGACGACGACGCAATCGACCAGCACGCCCGGGATCTTGACCTGCCGCGGTGACAGGCTGCTCCGGTCGGCCAATCGCTCGACCTGCGCGATGACGATACCGCCCGAGTTTCGCGCCGCCATGGCGATCGCCTGCGCCTCGAGCGTGAGCGCCTCGCGCTCCATCGTGACGTTGCCGTCCGGATCGGCGGTCGTGCCGCGCACGATGCCGACGTCGATCGGAAACGCGCGGTAGAACAGATACTCCTCGCCGTCGATCGTCATCAGCGTCACCAGGTCCTCTTCGGTGCGCGCATTGATCTTGCCGCCGCCGTGGCGCGGGTCCACGAAGGTGCCGAGTCCCACACGCGTGAGCTGGCCGGGCTTCCCCGCAGCGATGTCCCGGTACAGATGCGTGATCACGCCCTGCGGCAGGTTGTACGCCTCGATCCGGTTGCCGACGGCGAGCGCCTGCAGCTTCGGCACCAGTCCCCAGTGCCCGCCGACGACGCGCTTGACGAGCCCTTCGTGACCGAGATGATTGAGGCCGCGTTCCTTGCCGTCGCCCTGGCCCGCCGCATAGACGAGCGTGAGCCCGCGCGGGCTGCCGACCCCGTCGGGTGCCTCCTTCGCCGCTTCGACGAAGCGCTCCTCCAGGGCGACCGCGATGTTCTCGGCGAAGCCGATGCCGACGAAGCCACCGGTCGCGATCGTATCGCCATCGCGGATCAGCGCCACCGCCTCGCGGGCGGTGACGACCTTGCCGCGTTCGAACGTGTGCAGCGCCTCGAGCAGACGTTGGGTGTCCTCGTTCCGTGCCATTCGGGGTCCTCCATGTCGAAGCCCCGATGTTAACCGGCTTAGCGCGGCAGCTGCGCCCTCAGCGCACGGAGCTCTCCCTCGAGCTCCCGGATACGGTCGAGATAGGCGAGCAGCAGCGATACGCCGTGCGGCTCGAGCTCGAAATCCTCGCGCAGCCGGTGGGCCGTGTGGGCGACGATGATCGACTGCACGCTGAACACCCACTGGCCGGGCGTCGCGTCCGCCGGCGTGAGCGCGCCGTACTCCACCAGCTCCAGCAACTCGGCTTCGGAGAGACCGGACAGGTCGGCCAGATCGCGCAGGCCCAACCGACGTTCGTCGTCGGAGCTGCGTGCTTCGCCGGGTTCGCTCGTCATGGGCGTTCTCCTATCCGAAATGCCGCCGAGGATCGAAAGAGGACGCGGCCGCCAACTCCTGCAGCAGGCCGCGTTCACGTTCGGAGAGTTCCGCAGGCATGGCGATCTGGACGATGGCATACAGGTCGCCCGCCGCGCCCTGCGGCGTCGGCAAGCCACGACCGGAGAGGCGCAACTGCTGGCCAGCACGCGTTCCGGCGGGCACCTTGAGCTTGACGGGCCCCGCCAGCGTCGGTATCTGGACGCTCGCGCCAAGGGCGGCTTCCCACGGCGTCACCGGCAGATCGATAAAGAGATCGTGCTCGCTCACGCGGTACAGCCGATGCGGGCGCAGCGATATATTGAGATACACATCGCCGTCACGGCCCCCATGAACACCCTTCCCACCCTGACCCGGAAGGCGCAGGACCTGCCCGTCCGTGGCGCCCTTCGGGATGCGCGCTTTCACGCTCCTCGGCACCCGATGCGGCGACCCGTGTTCGTCGAACTCGGTCGTCGAGAGGTCGAGACTCACCTCCGTGCCGTGAAAGGCGTCCTCGACCGTGATGGGAACGGTGACCTCGTAATCTCGGCCGCGCATCGCGCCCGCCGGTCCGGAGCGCGCTCGTCGCCCGTGGCGGCCGGCGAGGCCTTCGAAGAGATCCGCGAGATCCACGCCGTCGAAGGCCGACCCGGCATCGCCGAATTGCGTTCCCCACCCTGGCGGCGGATGGAACTCTTCGCCAGGTCCATGGCGCCCGAGCTGGTCGTATGCCGTGCGCTTCTCGGGATCCTTGAGCGTCGCATAGGCCTCGCCCATCTCCTTGAAACGCGCATCGGCGTCCGCTTCCTTCGACACGTCGGGGTGATACTTGCGCGCAAGCCGACGATACGCCTTCTTGATCTCGTCTTCGGTAGCGCCGCGCTCGACACCGAGAATCGCGTAGTAGTCCTTGTATTTCATCCGGTGCTTCCTGTTGCGCCGGGACGGCGAATCCGCCGCAGGTTACGGTCCCGTTCCGGCAATCGGAACCCGTACGATAGCACCGCCCGCAACCGGGAGCGCGTTAACATGACATGCCGTACGGCCACCCCCATTCATTGCTGACCGGAGGTCTCGCCCGTGATTCGATCCGATGCCAAGCCGTACGCCGGGATCTTCCCGATCGCGCCCACGCCGTTCACCGAATCCGGCGAGATCGACATCGACGGACAGCGACGCGTGCTCGACTGCATGATCGACCAGAAGGTCGACGGCATCTGCATTCTCGCCAACTATTCGGAGCAGTTCCTGCTGACCGACGACGAGCGCAGCACACTGCTCGATCTCTGCATGTCGCACGTGGCCGGCCGCGTTCCGGTGATCGTGACGTGCAGCCATTTCAGCACGCGCATCGCCGCGGCGCGGTCGCGCGCTGCAGCGTCCGCCGGCGCGGCCATGCTGATGCTGATGCCGCCCTACCACGGCGCCACGCTGCGCGCGGACGAGAAGGGAACGCTCGAGCATTTCGCGCGGGTTGCCGATGCCGCCGTCGTGCCGATCATGATCCAGGACGCACCGTTGAGCGGCATGAACCTTTCCGTGCCGTTTCTGGTCCGGCTCGCGCGCGAGATTCCGCTGGTCCGCTATTTCAAGATCGAGGTTCCGGGCTCGGCGTCCAAGTTGCGCAGCCTGGTCGAGGCCGGAGGCGACACGATCGCCGGGCCCTTCGACGGCGAGGAGTCGATCACGCTGATGGCGGACCTCGACGCCGGCGCGACCGGAACGATGCCCAGCGCGCTGCTGCCCGACCTGATCAGGCCGGTGTTCGAGCACCACCGCGCCGGTCGGCGCAAGGAAGCCGCGGCGGCGTATGCACACATTCTGCCGCTGATCAATTTCGAGAACCGCCAGTGCGGCCTGCGCGCGACGAAAACCGTCATGGCCGCGGGCGGCGTCATCGCGAGCGACGCCGTGCGCCACCCGCTCGAGGCATTGCACCCGGCAACCAAGGCCGGCTTGCTCGAGCTCGCCCGCGAGCTCGACCCGCTCGCACTGCACTGGGGGGCCTAGGAACGCCGACGCGCGAGTCTCGTCCGGGGCGTGAGCGCGCGCCGACGATCTGGCATACTCGGTGCCCTGCGACCCGCCGCCCTTGCCGCTGGCGGACGGGGAGTCCCGGGGATCGGAGTTCATGGAAGAGCTCGGACGGTACCAGATCGACGCGATGTCCGGCGAGGGAGCGATGGCCCGTGTGTACAAGGCCTACGATCCCAAGATCGACCGCACGCTCGCGATCAAGGCGCTGAAGTCGGATCTCCTCGCCGACGACGAATACCGCGGCCGCTTTCTGCGCGAAGCCAAGGGCGCCGGCATCCTTTCGCACCCCAACATCGTCACCGTGTTCGACGTCGGCGAGGAGGACCGTCAGCCCTACATCGCTATGGAATGGGTGGACGGCAAGACGCTCGCCGATCTCCTGAAGGAAGGGAGGATGTTCACCACCCAGGAGATCGTCGAGATCGGCATCCAGCTGACGCGCGCGCTGGACTATGCGCACGGGAAGGGCATCGTCCATCGCGACGTGAAGCCGGGCAACATCATGCTGGTCCAGGACACGCTGACGGTGAAGGTCGCCGACTTCGGGATCTGCCGGATCATGGAGAGCGATTCGAAGCGACAGGCGCAGCAGACGCAGATGGGCGACGTGATGGGAACGCCCCACTACATGTCCCCGGAGCAGGTACTCGGCATGGCGGTCGACGCCCGATCCGATCTCTTTTCCGCCGGTGTCGTGCTCTATCAGCTGCTCACCGGCACGCTGCCGTTCGATGGCGACTCGCTGATCAACGTCGCGTACAAGATCACCAACGCCGACCCGGCCTCGCTCGACAAGCTGCGCCCCGACCTGCCGCTCTCGATGCGCCGCGTGATCGCGCGCGCGCTCAAGAAGTCGCCGGCAAAGCGGTTCCAATCGGGAGCGGAGTTCGCGCAGGCGCTGGTCGGCGTGGCCCGCGAATTGAACGAGGATGCGCGCCGCAAAGGCACGGGCCGCGTGATCCCGCTCGGTATCCGCTGGGCGTTGTCGATGGCCGCATTGGTGGCGGTGACGATGACGCTGACCGCGATGCTGCTCTATCAGCGTCAGTATGCGGCGATGCTGGGCCAGGTGACCGGCTACGGCGGATCGCTCGCCAAACTGGTCGCCGTCGAAACGGCCGTGCCGCTGTTGTCCGAGGATTGGGCGGCGATCGACGTGTTCATCCAGGAGACGCTGAGCCGCCAGGATTTTCCGTACCTGCTGGTGGTCGATCACGCGGGCATCGTGCGCGGCAGCCGGGACGCGGCTCAGGTCAACACGAAGTACGCGCCGCCCGACGCGAAGCCGGTGTCCTCGCAGGATACGGGTGTCACCGTGCAGAGCTATCGGCTGGCCGACCGCCGCGGAGTGCTCGACTTCAAGGCCCCCATCCTCTTTCAGTCCCGCGAAATCGGCCAGATCCACCTGGGGCTCTTCGCGGCCCCGCTGAACGACGTCGCCAACCTGATGCTCGTGTTGCTCGCGATCCTGACGCTCGTCACCAGCGCCGCCGTCGCGGGCGGCACCTACCTGCTCGCGCAGCGCCTGTCCGGCCCGATCCGGGTCCTGCGCAATTCGCTGAAGGAGCTGGCCGACGGCCGATACGATTACCGCATCACCGACAAGCGCAACGACGAATTCGGAGAGCTCTTCGCCGATTTCGACCGGACCGCCGCCGCGCTGGAAAAACGCCATGAACCCTCCGCCGCGACCACGGCCGCGAAGCCGCAGTAACGCGCTCCGCGTGCTGGGCTGGCTTGCCGTGGCGCTCGCCGTCCATGGCTGCACCGCGCCGGCGCCGCGTCCGCAGGTTGCCGACGCGCCCCCGCGGGCGGAGAGCGGCGGGGTCCTCGCGCGCAACGATGAATTTGCGATCGTGATCACTCGCCCGGGCGACGACCTGGCGACCCTGGCGCAGCAGTACCTCGGCGACTCGCGGAAGGCCTGGCGGATCGCGGAACACAACGCGATCGCGGAAATCCGACCGGGTCAGACCGTGGTGATTCCGCTGGTGTCGCGCAACCCGATCGGCGTGCACGTCGACGGGTACCAGACGGTGCCGATCCTCTGCTACCACCGCTTCGGCAACCGTGCGTCGAAGCTGACGGTGACACCCGCCGCGTTCGCCGCGCAAATGGACTACCTTGCCCAGAATGGCTACCACGTCCTGCCACTGGCACGGCTCGGCGACTTTCTCGCAGGCAACGAGCCGCTGCCGAAGAAAACCGTCGTGATCACGATCGACGACGGCTACCGCGCCACCTACGACATCGCCTTTCCGATCCTGAAGAAGCACGGATATCCGGCCACGGTATTTCTCTACAGCGATTTCGTGGGCGCCGGCGACGCGCTCAATTTCGGGCAGATGCGGGAGTTGATCGCGTCGGGGCTGGTCGACATCCAGCCCCACTCGAAGACCCACAGCAATCTCACGCTGCGGCTGGCGGACGAGACGGATGCGAAGTACCGCGACCGCCTGCGGCACGAGGTGGACGCGCCGATCGGCGTCATCCAGGAACGCCTGGCGCTGCCCAGCGTGGCGTACGCCTATCCGTATGGCGACGTGAACGAGACCGTCGTGGATCTCCTTGCCCGCAAGGGCGTGTCGCTCGGCGTCACGGTGACGCCCGGTGGCAACGGGTTCTTTGCCTATCCGTACATGCTGCGGCGAAGCATGGTCTTCGGCAATGAGGACCTCGACAGCTTCAAGGCAAAATTGGTCACTTTCGTTCGCACATCGGGCAGGTAGAGCCGGGAAATGCGCGGCCGCCGCTGCCTCGCATCGTGCGGACTCCTGTTGCTGGGGGCGTGCGCCGAGGCGCCTCTGCAACCGGCGACGCCACCCGCCGTTTCCGTATCTCCCGCGCCTGCGCAGGATGCCGCTGCCGCGGCCGCGGCCGACCATCGGCAGCTCGCACGACGCCATGCGCAGGCTGGCGACCCCGCGGTAGCCGAGCGGGAGTGGCAGATCGTGTTGCTGCTCGCGCCCGGGGACGATGCCGCGCGCGCGGAGCTCGAGGCCACGCGCGCCGTGATCGGCCAGGGTGTCCGCGACAACCTGCAGGCGGGACGAACGGCGCTGCGCAGCGGCGACACCGACCGCGCCGCCCAGGCGATGCTGAAAGTCCTTGCGCTCGACCCCGCGAATGCGGAAGCGAGCAAGACGCTGCGCGACATCGATCGGCAGAAACTCAACCGCATCCAGAGCAATCGCGCCGCCCGCGCCGGCCAGGCCAACGCGAGCCGCTCCACCTCCGGATCCGGGGCCACGCCGGAAGCCGTCGAATCGTACGAAATCGAGCAGAGCATCGAGATCTTCCGGGCGGGCGATCTCGAGGGCGGCCTGCGGGAGTTTCGCGCGTTCGTCGACGCCAACCCGCGCAACGAGGCCGCACGCCTGCGCATGGCGACCCTCGTCTACGAGCGATCCCTGGAATCGGAGCAGACGGGCGCGCGCGAGCAGGCGCTGATGTTGTGCGAACAGGCCGTCAATCTTCGCGGCAAGCCCGTCCCGGAATGGACCACGCGCGCCCAGTCGCTGCGCCGTGCGCTCTCCGCGGATTATTACGAACGAGGCATGCGGGCGTACCGAACCAGCGCCGCGTCCGCGATCAAGCTGTGGGAAACCAGCCTGCTCTACGACCCGCAGAACCGGAGCGCGCAGTCGCGGCTGCGGGAAGCCCGCGTCGCGGAAGAGAGGCTCAAACGCATCGAGCGCGAATCGAAGCCGCAATGATTCGCGGCCTGTCCGCGGCATCGGACGGCGCGGAAAAACACCCTACTTGGCGGGACCGAATTTTTCGTTCATCCGTTTCTTGAGCTCGATCGCGCGCTCACGCTCGAGCTTGGCCTTCTGATTGCCGGGATCGAGCTCGAGCAGACGATCCCATTTTGCGATTGCGAGGTCGAGGTTCTGCCGCTGGAACGCCTGCGTGGCGTCGCGATCGTAGCTCCGGATCAGCGCCGCCTTCGCCGCATCGCGCTGGATGATCGCATCGCGGTTGCCCGGAGCCCGCACCACGGCATCGCTGAACGCGGCGTAGGCTCCCTGCAGATCACCACTCGCCTGCAGGCGACGGCCCTTCTGCATCAGCGCGACGAGATCGCCGCCGTCCGCCGCGGGCTCGACCGCGACTGCAGCAGGCGCCGGTTCGGCGGACGCGGCTGGCGTCGAAGCGGGTAGCGCAGCCGGTGCCTTGCCCGGAATCCTGATGACCTGTCCCGCAGCGAGTCGGCTCGGATTGGCCATGTCGTTGTACTTGGCCAGAATGTAGAAGCGGAGGCGATCACCCAGGTACTGCTGCGCGAGCTTGGACAGCGAGTCGTCACGTTGGACCGTGTAGCGGAAGAACGTCGATCCGAGTTCCTTCTGCGCATCGGCGTTGACCTGCTCCTGCATCTTGCGGGCGATGTCGTTCGCCGGATCCAGCGTGAGCGCAGTCGCCAGGGCCTGCCGCGCGCCCACCTCGTCCCCATTCTGCAGGTGGTCGACGGCCTCCAGTGCGAGCTTCTGCGCCTGCGCCTTGGCCTGGGCGGGCGACAACTCCGGCGCTGCAGGCGCGGACGGCGGTGCCGGCGCCGGCATGGCCTCCGCCGTGGGTGCCGCTGTGGGCGCGGTCGCCGCGGGGGCGGGCGGCTGGCTGGCGCAGCTCGCCAGCAGCGCTGCCAACGCGACGGAGATCGGGGGGAGCAGTCGCATCGCCTTCGAAAACACCGTGTTCATGTCCATTTGTCCGGTCATCGGCCCGGGAGCATTCGCTTGCGAAATCGGGGAACCCCCGCTCGTCCCGGCTGCACGTTCGGATTCTGCGCCCAGCGGGGATCATCTGCCAACATCCCGCGGGATCGCGAAGTTCGAGGACTCCCGGCGCCCCATGCCAACCGTTCGCACTTGTGGACAGACCGCGAACGGGCCCGGGATAATCCGGGCATGGGAAAGACTCTGGTGTTCGGTGCCAGCGGGTACGTCGGAACCAACCTCGTTCCGCGCCTTGTCGCGCAAGGCGTGTCCGTGCGCGCGGCGGCGCGCCGGCGTGCCGCCCTCGAGGCGCGCGATTGGCCTGGCGTCGAATGTGTCGAGGCCGATGCGCTCGTGCCCGAAAGCCTGCGTGCGGCACTGGACGGGATCGACGTCGCCTACTACCTGGTGCATTCGATGGCCGCCGGCAGCGACTTCCCGCGTCTGGATCGCACGGCGGCCGAAAACTTCCGCGACGCGGCCGCACAGGCCGGGGTCAGGCGCATCGTCTACCTGGGCGGCCTGCAGCCGGCCGGCACGGCGTCGACGCACCTCGCCTCGCGTGGCGAAACGGGAACGATCCTGCGCGAAGGTACCGTGCCGGTCACCGAGGTGCGCGCGGGCGTGATCATCGGCCCCGGCTCGGCGGCATTCGAAGTGATTCGCGACCTCGTCTTCCACCTTCCCGCGATGGTGACGCCCCGCTGGGTGCGCTCGCGCTCGCAACCGATCGCTCTCGACGACGTCCTCGACTACCTGACTCGACTGCCGGGGATCCCGGAGGCTGCCGGGGCGATCTACGACGTCGGCGGTCCCGAGGTGCTGACCTACGAACAACTGATGCGCCAGTTCGGCGAACTCGTCGGTCGCCGGCCGCTGATCGTGCCGGTACCCGTGCTCACGCCGGGGCTTTCTTCGTACTGGCTGAATTTCGTGACGGCGGTGCCGACGAACATCGCCCGCGCGCTGATCGCCGGGCTCGAGCAGGACGTGTTGGCGGACGACGCCGCCATCCGGGCGCTGATCCCGCTACCGCTCAAGACCTATCGTGAGGCCGCAGAGGCCGCGCTCGCGGCCGAGCGCGCCGCCGAGGCAAGCCCGCGGTGGACGGAAGGCTCGATGGTGTTCCGTCAGAACCGTCCGGATTTCGCGTTCTATGCGAAGCAGATGAGCGGGGAGGCCGTGACCTCCGCTCCGGCCGATGCGGTGTGGCGCGAAGTCGCGGCTATCGGCGGCGAGAACGGCTATTACTTTCTCGACACGCTGTGGCGAGTGCGCGGCTGCGTCGACGAACTGGCCGGCGGCGTCGGTTTGCGCCGCGGGCGGCGGGATCCGCGTGACATCGCGGTTGGCGACACCATCGATTTCTGGCGCGTGGTCGCGGTCGAACCCGGCCGACGCCTGACGCTGCTTGCGGAGATGAAGCTCCCGGGTTCGGCCGCGCTCGAGTTCGAACTGAAGCCCGAGGCGCAAGGACGCACCCGGGTTCTGGTGACGGCATATTTCCATCCCGCCGGGGCGCCCGGACTCCTCTACTGGCATGCGCTGACCCCGGCGCACGCATTGATCTACAACGGGCTCGCGGGTGCGATCGTCGATCGCGCCGAACGCAGCGACACCGCCAGCCGCAAGGCGCCTTAGGCCGGACAGGCGTGACCGGGTCCCCGTTGGTCGCCCTCTTCCGCGTGTCGCAGGAACCGGCGACCCCCTAGCGCAGCGAGCACGGAACATGGAGCACCTCAGCACCCGACGGGCGTGTGGAATGCTGGCGCTGGCCGTCGCCTTGGCCGCCTGCGCCCCTCCCCAGGCGCCCGCGCCCGCCGCTGCGCCCGCCGCTGCGCCCGGCGCTGCGCCCGGCGCTGTGCCTGGAGAAACCGCTGGCGCAGGCGCCGCAGGAACGCCGAGCCCGGAGCCCGCACGCCCGGCTGTCGCGAGTCTTTCACCTGAAATGCCGGGGTCGCCGGCCCCAGCCTCGCCAATAGTCGTTCCCGCCAATGCGATCTACGTGTGTGTAGCCGAAACGGGCGGGGCTCGGCAGCAGACGACGATCGAGCTTCCGCCCAACGTCGGCGACCTGTGCAGGAGGCATCCCGAGATGGGGCCGTGCCAGTACGAGCGTGATCTCTGCCGCCGGGGCGGCGGACGGGTCTATGCCGCCGAGGGCAAGGAGATCACGTTGCAGACGGAAGCCGAGTACGACAAGAAGGTCATGCGGGTCCGGCTCAGGGCGAATTGATCCGATGCCGCCGGCGCCGCAGTGTCCAGGCAATGCACTGCGGCACTTCTTACGTGTTCACCGCCCGCCTGCTGCCCGTGCGGGCAGCGCCTTGAGGAAAAGGTAGAGCGCGCCCACGTCCGTGTCGTTGAGATTGCGCAGCGACGCGAAGGGCATGACCGCGCTCACCGCGCTGCCGTCGGGACGCTTGCCGGTGCGCAGCATCGCCGAAAACTTCTCGGCGTTGTCGTAACGCAGCATTGCGCTCTCGCCGCCCGGCGTCAGGTTCGCCGCGGGAGGCCAGTCGGGCGGCGTGCCGGGAATCTTTCCGCCGGAAAATCCATCGCCGTGGCACCCCTTGCACAGGTTGGCGACATACGCGCCGTGTTCGACCGAGACGGATTCGGCAATCGGCACGGACGGCGGCAACGCATGGTTGATCACCTCGACATCGTCCTTGATCGCGCCGAATGCGTACAGCGCCTTGACCAGTGGCGGAAACCGGATCACGGCATCCCCGCCCGTCACGGGCGGCAGACTGCGCACGTAGGCGACCAGCGACGCGAGGTCGGCATCGGTCATTCGGTTGTAATCGCCGCTCGGCATCAGGAACAGCGGATGCTTCTTCGCCGAAACGCCGTGGCGGATTGCACGCACCCAGTCCGTCTCGGCATAGCCCTTGACTACGCTGCCCGGTCCCGGGCTGATGTTGGGCGACTTGACGAACATGCCGCCGGGCTCGTTGATGACTTCCCGCCCACCGCCGTCCGCGCCGTGGCATTCCATGCATCCACGGGACTCGAAGAGATATTTGCCGCGCTTCCGCGCCGCCTCGTCGGAGACGAACGCGACCGGCGGAACGGTCAACTCGATCACACGGGTTCGCTTGCGATCGCTGAGCCAGCCGGTCAGGAGCGCCAGTGAGAGGACAATGGCGAGCAGCCCGGCCGCGGCAATCGCGACGACCTTGATCGATCTGCGCATTCGGCCCTCCAAAAAGCGTGAACAATAGCAAAGTTCGGCTCCGACGCAATACCAGGCGCATCCCATGTTGAGTTATCGCCACGGCTTCCATGCCGGTAACCACGCCGACGTGCTCAAACACGTCGTCCTCGTTCAGTTGCTCCGGCACCTGACCCGGAAAGAGAAGCCGCTCTTCGTGGTCGACACCCACGCCGGCGCCGGCTGCTACTCGCTCGAGCGCGGTTTCGCGGTCAAGAAGGCGGAGTTCGAGAACGGGATCGGCCGTCTGTGGCCGCGCAAGGATCTGCCCGCCCCGCTGGCCGACTACGTGGAACAGGTGAGGGTCGTCAACGGCGATGGCGAGCTGCGCAACTATCCCGGCTCGCCGCAGCTTGCATTGCAGCTCACCCGCGAGCAGGACCGGCTCCGCTTGTTCGAGCTGCACACCAACGAGAGCAAGGCAATGCAGGAATACGTCCGCGGCGCCGGCCGCCGCGTCACCGTCGTCGCGGGCGACGGCTTCGCCGGGATGCGGGCCGTTCTGCCGCCGCCGTCGCGGCGCGGCCTCGTGCTCATCGATCCGTCATACGAACAAGCTGCCGACTATCGCGCGGTGCCGACGGCGGTGCGCGACGCGTTGGACCGCTTTGCCACCGGCACCTACGCCGTATGGTATCCGCAGGTACAGCGCCGCGACGCGGAGCAGCTGCCCGACCAGCTGCGGCGCATCGCCCGTGGCGACTGGCTGCACGTGTCGCTCAGCGTCATGCGGCCGCCCGCGGACGGGTTCGGCCTGCACGGCAGCGGCATGTTCGTATTCAATCCTCCTTGGCGCCTCGACACCGTCGTGCGCGCGGTGATGCCGACGCTGGTGGAGGCGCTCGGCCAGGACGATCAGGCGACGTACGACTTGCAGTTTCAGCAGAGCTGATCAACGGCGAGCTAGAATCGACCAGTGTCCGCGCGCGCCGCCTCGATGATCTCCCAGTGGTTTCGGGCCTCGCCGCTCCGGCACGCGCCGTTTCGGCGGTTCTACTTCGGATCCGCCGGCGCCGCGCTGGGCTACACGATGCAGGCGACCGTCGCCGCGTGGCTGATGGCAACGCTGACCCCGTCGGCGTTCCACGTGGCCCTGGTCCAGACCGCGAGCACCGCGCCCGCACTGCTGTTCGGCTTGGTCGCGGGCGCGCTGGCCGACATCGTCGACCGACGGCGGGTGATTCTGGTGACGCAGATCGTTCTCGTCGGAGCCACCGCAGTCCTCGGAACCGCGACGCTGCTCGGGCTGATCGGCCCCGGGTCGCTGCTGGCATTCACGTTTCTCATCGGCGCCGGCTTCACGTTCTACCTTCCCGCACAGCAGGCCTGCATCAACGACCTCGTCGCGCGGACGGACCTTTCGCGCGCCGTCGCGCTCGGCGCGGTCGCGTTCAACGTCTCCCGCGCGGTCGGGCCGGCGCTGGCCGGAGCGGTCGCTGCGTGGCTGGGATCCGGCAGCGCGATGCTCGCGAGCGCGCTGTTCTTCTTCGTGATGATCGTCGCCCTGCGTGGATGGAAGAGTCCGGGGCGCTCCGTCCCGGGCATCCCGGAAACGCTGTTTTCCGGGATCCAGAGCGGCCTGCGCTACACGCGGCACTCCCGGCCGATGCTGGCGCTGCTCACGCACAACACGAGCTTCACCGTTTGCGCGAGCGCCTTGTGGGCGTTGCTGCCGGTCATTGCCCGCGACCAGCTCGGGCTCGGCGCGGGTGGCTTCGGGATGCTTTCGGGCAGTTTCGGCATCGGCGCAGTCGTTGCCGCGCTCGTGATCCCCCGCGCACTGCACCGGACATCGCTCAATGCCGTGGTCACCGCGGGCATCCTCCTGTGGGCCGGAGCCGCGCTGATCATCGCCGCAGCCGACATCGCCGTGGTCGCGATCGCCGGAGCGTTCCTTGCCGGGGCCGCGTGGACGGGCGTGCTTGCCAGCCTTTCGGCCGGGACGCAGACCGCGGCGCCGGCGTGGGTACGGGCGCGCGCCCTCGCCATGAGCCTCATCGCCGTCCAGGCGAGCATGGCGATAGGGAGCGCGATCTGGGGCTGGCTGGCGTCGTTGTCGGGAACGCGGATCGCGCTCGCCGCGTCGGCAGGCGTCATGGTGCTGCTGCTCGCGCTCAACCGCCGCATCCGCGTCGAAATGGGGCATGAGGCCGACGTGACACCGGGCATGCAATTGCCGGAACTCGCGATCGCCGTCGAGCCGCAGCCCGACGACGGGCCCGTACTGATCCAGGTCGAATACCGGATCGACCCGGAACAGCGCGACGCCTTCCTCCAGGCCATTCACGCGATCGAGCCCGCGCGGCGCCGCAATGGCGCGAGCGACTGGCGAGTCTTCCGCGACCTGGGCGAGGACGGTCGCTTTGTCGAGCGCTTCATCATCCGGTCGTGGGCCGAATACGTCCGGCTGCGGACTCGCATGACGATGGCGGATCGGCAGCTCCAGGATCGCGTCGAGACACTCCAGCGACCCGACGTACCGGTCCGCGTCTCGCGCCTGATCGGCGTCAGCGCCGACGAGTCTCCCGCGGCTTGACAGCCGTGGACTCCGGCCCGCGCCGACCACGCGACCCTCCGCGCGGCGCACGTCGACGCATTGTCCGCAAGCGCGGGCAGACTCTAATCCCGCTCGTCGCCCCGTTGTGCGAGATTCACGCGCAGCTCGTCCAGATCGTCGTCGAGCGCATCGCGCGCTGACACGACGCCCAGCGGCCGGCCATGCTCGACGACCGGCAGGTGCCGGAAGCCGTGCTTGTGCATCAGCCGCAGCGCCTTCACGAACGGCTCGTCCGGGTGCATCGTTTGCGGCTGGGGCGTCATCACGTCGGCCAACAGCGTCGTCGCGGGGTCGCGGCGCGCGGCGATCACGCGAAACAGCGCATCGCGCTCGGTGAAGATCCCGATGAGGCGCGTTCCGTCCACGACGAGCAACGCACCTTTGCCTTCCCTCTTCATCAGCAGTGCTGCGTCGAGAACCGTGACGGAGCTCTCCGCCTTGGCCGGCGGCTGCCGGGCAACGATGGAACGAAGCGATCGAAGCGACATCTTCCTCTCCGGCGGGTCATCGAAGGGCGTCATTGGGCGCCCCTGACCTCGCTAAAGTCAATAGCGCAGGGAGCGCCGGTCGACAATCGCGCGGTCGGGTGACGCGGCGAATCGCGGAACGGTCAGCCACGACGGGCGCCGGCGGAGCTCGAACCCGACCTCGCTCCGGTAACCCGCGCCTTGATGCGCAAGACGGCGCTGTGCGGGCTCGTCAGCACCGGGCAGGCGGACACGGCGCGCACGGCGTCCAGCGCGCGCGCCATCGAGAATTGGGCGAGCATCAGGGCGTCGAACTCCTGTGCCTCCGGGCGCTGCGCCGCCTCCGCGATCAGCGCGTCGTGCGCCGACGCGTCCCCGCGTTGAAGCGCAGCCATCGCCTCCGGCACGTAGAAGCTCGTGATCGTGGCTCCACTTCCCTCGGCCTCGTCCCGGAACTCGGCCTCCATGCTCGCGACACTCGGCTCGAAGGTCGCGAACATGCCGATGCGCTTGCCGAGGGACAACGCTTCGGTGAACATCGCCTCGTTCGGCTTGAGAACGGGGATGGCACTGAGACAGGCGACTGCTTCGATCGCCGCGCCGAACGCCGAGCACGTGTAGAGGATGCCGTGCGCACCACAGGCGCGCGCGTGGCTAGCGAGCGCTGCGATGCGGGCCGCAATTGCCGGCGTCAGCTCGCCCGCCCGCTGGCGGTCCACCGACAGCGAATCGTCGAGGAGGTTGACGCACTCCGCCTCGGGCCAAAGTTTGCGGAACGCCTCGACCGACGGCGCGATCGAGAGGGTCAGCGCGTGGATGAGTGCAATGCGGGTCTTCATGGGCGTTCCTCGCGTTCGAGCATGATGCCGGCTGATTTGAACAGCGCCACGCAGCGCACGCGCCGCGAAGCCCCGCGCCCAGTTTCTCACATCGCAGCCGGCGACGCAGTGGCGCCGCGCGCCGGGTTCGGCATGGAAAGCCGACGCCGAATTCCGCATCGCCCCCCGATTTCCATGTTACCTTTTACGCGGCGCGGGGCAATCGGCGGGCATCGGGTGGGCCGCATATGAAGAACGTCACGCTTTACAGCAGTTCCGGCCGGTCGCGGAAGCCGGGTGATCCCGCCGCGCCTGGATCCGCCGGCGCGACTGCCGGCATCGACGATGTGCCGGCGGGGCCCGGATCGCCCGCCCTGCCCGCTTCGCGCCGCGGGCGATGGCGAGCGTACTGGGCGCGCCACGAGCGGCCACTGCTCGTGGTCGCGGGCGGACTGTTCGCGCTCGCTCTCGTGCTCGGGCATGCGGCGCTCACTCCCACTTCGCGGACGATTACCCAGGAGGACATCGACGCCGCGGTGCTCCACACGCTCGAGACGGCGCAACTGCCTTCGCACGCGGCGAAGGCCTACGAGGCCGTGCGCCGGTCGGTGGTCCGCGTGCGCGGGCTTTCGAGCGAGCAGCGGGAGGACGGCTACGAAACCGAGGGAGTGGGCACCGGCGTCGTGATCGTCGACACCGGTATCATCCTCACCAACGTGCACGTCGTCGCCGGCGCCGATCGGGTCCAGGTGGAGTTCTTCGACGGACTCGAAACCGAAGCGAGCGTCATCGGCATGCACCCGGAACACGACCTCGCCATTCTCCAGGCAAAGAAACTCCCCGACGATCTGGTCGCCGCGACGCTGCGTTCGACCGGCGACCTCGCGTTGGGCGACGAGGTCGTCGCCGTCGGGTTTCCATTCGGCATCGGCCCGTCGGTTTCCGCCGGCGTCGTCTCGGGCCTGGGGCGCGAATACCGGTCGCCGCAGGGCAAGCGCGTGCTGACCAACCTCATCCAGTTCGACGCCGCGGCGAACCCCGGCAATTCCGGTGGGCCGCTCGTCACCGCCGACGGCGAGGTGGTCGGGATCGTCACCGCGATCCTGAATCCGACGGACCAGCATGTATTCATCGGCATCGGATTCGCGGTGCCGATCGAGAACGCAGCGGCCGCCGTCGGCATCTCGCCGTTCTGACGCCGCACGACACGGAGCAGCGACGCATGAACGACAACGCAGACGGCCGCACCGACGTCACCCCGCTGATGGAGCGGATTCTCTACGAAGTGAAGAGGATCGTCGTCGGCCAGGACCATTTTCTCGAGCGCGTGCTCGTGGCGATTCTGGCGCAGGGCCATCTGCTCGTCGAGGGCGTCCCGGGACTTGCCAAGACGCTGACGGTGAAGACGCTGGCGCGCACGATCCGCGGCACGTTCAAGCGCATCCAGTTCACCCCCGATCTCGTGCCCGCGGACCTGATCGGGACGCGGATCTACAACCAGAAGACGGGCGAGTTCAACACGTCGCTGGGTCCCGTGTTCACGCATCTGCTGCTCGCCGACGAAATCAATCGCGCGCCCGCCAAAGTGCAAAGCGCGCTGCTCGAGGTCATGCAGGAGTGCCAGGTCACGATCGCCGGCGAGACGCATCGCGTCCCCGAGCCTTTCCTCGTCATGGCCACGCAGAACCCGATCGAGACCGAGGGCACGTATCCGCTGCCGGAGGCGCAGGTGGACCGGTTCATGATGAAGGTGCTCGTCGGGTACCCGACCGAGGAAGAGGAATTCGTCATCGTCGAACGGGTGACCGGCGCCGAGCAGTCGGTCGCGGCCGTCGCCACCACGGACGAACTCGCCGCGCTGCAGCGCGAGTGCCGGACCGGCTATGTCGATCCGTCGCTGATGCAGTATGCGGTGCGCCTCGTCGCCGCGACGCGCAACCCCGAGCGCTACGGGATCAAGGACATGGCGCGCTACATCTCCTATGGCGCCAGTCCGCGGGCGACGATCCACCTGATCGAGGGCGCGCGTGCGCTCGCTTTTCTGCGCGGCCGACCCTACGTGCTTCCCGAGGACGTCTCCGATCTCGCCCCCGACGTGCTGCGCCATCGGCTCTCACTCTCGTACGAAGCGCTGAGCGACTCGCTCACGGCGGATGCGCTGATCCAGCGGATCATGCAGCGCGTGCCGAGACCCGAGAAGCCGCTCGACACCCATGTCCGAATCGACCCGACGCCCGCCGGCGCCTGAAGCGGTCCTTCGGCGGCTCGAGTGGACGGTGATCCGCCGCCTGGACGGCGTTCTGCACGGCGACTATCGCACGCTGTTCCGCGGCTACGGGCTGGACCTCGCGGACCTGCGTGAGTACGGGTACGGCGACGATGTGCGCCACATCGACTGGAACGTCACCGCGCGCCTGCAGACCCCTTACGTGAGGGAGTACAACGAGGAGCGCGAGGTCGCGGCGTGGTTCCTGCTCGATCTCAGCGCATCCGTCGATTTCGGGTCGGCGCACGTCAAAAAGCAGGCGGTCTCGGCCGAATTCGTGACCGTGCTGGCGCGCATCCTGACCCGCCACGGCAACCGCGTCGGCGCGCTGTTCTACGGCGACAGCGTCGACACCGTGATCCCCGCGCGCAGCGGCCGGCGCCAGGTGTTGCACCTTCTGCACAAGATGATGACGCGGCCCGCGCGCCGAGAGGCCGCGGCGACGAACCTGCGGGAGCTCCTGGAGGCGGCGTACCGTGTCGCCCCGCGACGCTCGCTGGTGTTCGTCGTCTCCGACTTCATCAGCGCGCCGGGCTGGGAACGCACGCTCGCCCGGCTCGCCGAGCGCCACGACGTGGTCGCGGTGCGGCTCTACGATCCGATGGAGATGGAGCTCCCGGACCTCGGGATGTTCGTCGTCCAGGACGCCGAGACGGGCGAGCAGTTGTTCGTCGACACGCACGATCGGGGCTTCCGCCAGCGCTTCGAGGCGGCGGCGAAGCAGCGCGAGTCGGATCTGCGGTCGGCCTTTCGCCTTGCCGGTGTCGACGCGCTCGAACTGTCGACGAACGACGACCTCATCGACGCCATCTTGCGCTTCGCCGACCTGCGCAAGCGGCGCAGCCAGCTCGCCACCGGTGGCGGTCTGCCGCAGCATCTAGGAGTGCACACGTGAGCGCGGCGGGCGAAGCCAGGGACGCGTGTGCGAGCAGGGCGAAGCCTAGGCCCGCAGGGCGTGTCTGCGAGCACGCGTGGCGCCCGACACTCGACCGCGGAGCCGACACTGCCACCACGACGAGGGCGCACCGAAGGGCGCGTCGCCGCGCGATCGCGTGCGCCCGACTGTCGACCGTGCGCCTTGCGTGCCCGTTCAAGGATGGCGCGTGACCTTTCTCTGGCCCGAGATGCTCTGGCTGCTGTTGCTCGTCCCGCTGGCGGCGGCCGCGTACCTCCTGCTGCTGCGCCGGAAGAAGAAGGCCGCGGTGCGCTACGCGAGCCTCAGCTTCGTCAAGGATGCCATGGGCGCGGGACTGCGCTTTCGCCGCCACGTGCCGCCGCTGCTCTTCCTCGTCGCGCTGACGTTGATGCTGATCGCGATCGCGCGCCCCGCGGCGATCGTGACGCTGCCGTCGCAGCACGAAACGGTGATTCTCGCGATGGACGTTTCCGGCAGCATGCGCGCGACCGACGTCAAGCCGAGTCGCATCGCCGCGGCGCAGGAAGCCGCCCGTGCGTTCGTCGCCGAACAGCCCAAGTCGACGCGCATCGGCGTCGTCTCGTTTGCCGCCACGGCGTCGGTCGTGCAATCGCCGACGCACAGCCGCGAGGACATCGTTGCCGCCATCGACCGGTTCCAGCTGCAGCGCGGGACGGCGGTAGGCAGCGGAATTCTGGTCGCGCTCAAGATGATCTTTCCGGACGCCGAATTCGATCTGCGGTCGTCCAATCCGCGCCGCGACGCGACGAAGGCGGCAGCGCTAGACAAGACGGCCCCGGCAAGCAAGGCGGCGGCGCCGAAGCCCGTCGACCCGGGTTCCTATGCCTCGGCCGCGATCATTTTGCTGACCGACGGCCAGACGACCACCGGCCCCGATCCGATCGAGTCGTCGCGCATGGCCGCCGACCGCGGCGTGCGCGTCTACACGGTCGGCATCGGCACCCCCAACGGGGAGATACTCGGTTCCGAAGGGTGGTCGATGCGCGTGCGGCTCGACGAGTCGTCGCTGAAGCAGATCGCCAGCATCACGCACGGCGAGTACTTCTACGCCGGCACCGCGACCGATCTGCGGAAGATCTACACGAAACTCAACACCAAGCTCTTTCTCGAGCAGAAGGAGATGGAGATCTCCGCGCTGTTCGCCGCGGGGGCGGCGGTGATCGCTATCCTGTCGGCGCTGCTCTCGTTGCTTTGGTTCAACCGGATTCTGTAGCCGGGAAGGCCGGAACCTTGCGTTCCAGACCCTTGATGAACGCCGTCTGCCTCGCGACCCCGGCCTCGATGTGCGCAAGCTGCTCCGGCGAGAGGTGCCGGTACTTGCCCTGCACTTCGAGATAGTCGGACAGCGGCAGCGGATCGTCGACCGACCGTGTCAGCCGGAGGCCGCCGGCCGGGTCGAACTCCCAGAGCACGACGAAGTTGGTTTCGACCGCCTTGCGCGCGACCGCGATGTTGTCCTGCGACGGAAAGCGCCATCCTGTCGTGCACGGTGAATAGATGTGCAGGTACGCGAAGCCGCGCTTCGACGCCGCGATCGCAGTGTCGAGCTTCGCGTAGAGGTCTTCCATGAATGCCGTCGAAGCGGTCGCCACGTACGCGCAGTTGTGCATCATCATGATCACCGGCAGGTTCTTCGCATCTTGCGTCTTGCCGTGGCCATGCTCGCCAACCGGCGTGGTCGACGTCCACGCTCCGTAGGGCGTGCAGCTCGAGCGCTGCATGCCGGTGTTCATGTAGCCTTCGTTGTCCACGCAGATGAACAGGATCTGCTCGCCGCGTTCGGCCGCACCGGACAGCGATTGGAAGCCGACGTCGGATGCCCCTCCGTCGCCGGCGAGCGCGACCGCGTTGACCTCGCGCCCGATGCGCTTGTAGCGTCGCTTCACGCCGGCCAGCATCGACGCCGTGTTGGTGAGCAGCGGATGGAATACCGGCACCTTGGTCCCGGTGAGTCCGTTGTAGCCGACCGATCCCATTCCCGGAATGCAGCCGGGCGGCGTCGCGAGCACGGTGTCGGGGCCGATGCGACGCAGCGCGTGGCGCATCACGAGCTCGGTGTTGCAGCCCTGGCAGCCCGCCAGGCCCGGCACGAACAGATCCTCGAGATTGCCTACCTCGTTGTAGATGCGCGCGGTGGTGACGTAGCGCAGCACTCCGGATTCGCAGGCCTTCACGCAGGCGGGATCGCCACCGCAGAGGTCGCACTTGACGACGCTCGCCGCCCGCGCATTGTGGACGATACCCCCATAGGCGCAGCCGACGGTGCACAGCAGGCAATCGACGCACTTCGTGCGGTCCCAGTCGATGACGCCGGTGAGGTCGTTCTTGGCGAGCGCCGCCGCCGGGCAATTCTCGACGCACTTAGGGTCGCCGCACTGGCGACACAGCGCGAGCTCATGACTGCCGTTGTCGCCGATGATCTGGATGCGCGAGTCGACGATGTCGTCCGATTCCGCCTTGGCCCGCGCGCAGGCGATCATGCAGGCGTTGCAGCCGTCGCAGCTCGCGGCGTCGAAGGCGATCGTCGCATAGGCGCTCATGGGTGTGCCCTCACGCTTGCGGCCTCATTGGCCAATTCGGCCGCTGCGCTGCCACCCGCGGGGGCGCCAATCGCGTCTTGGGACGGTCCTGCGCCGCTCATGCCTATCTCCACGTCCGCGACATCAGCACGCGGGCGGCCTCCTGCGGCGAGCGCAGGAACCGCTCGCGCATCGGCGAGAGGTCGATGCGGCGCAGGATCAGCTCCCACATCACGCCGGGATCGAACGCCGCGCCGATGCCGAAGATGCCGATCAGCCGGTTGTCTGCGAGAACGATCTTCAGATAGCGACCCTGCTCCGCGTCGACCGTCTTCACGATCTCCGCGCCGGCGACACCGTCGCCGTGCACGCCAACCGACACCGCGTGCTTGCCGAAGAACGTGTAGGTGTTGAGCGGCACGCCGCCCGGGTACGGCTTCATGCCGGGATCACCCGCCATCGCCATGCCCGCGATGCGGCCCTGTTCCACCGCGTCGGGCAGAATGCCGTTCAGCGTCCTCGCGCCATCGTAGAAGCCGCGCGCCTGCGCGACGTCGCCGGCCGCCCAGATGTTCGGCACACTCGAGCGCATCGTGTCGTCGACCAGCACGCCACGATCCAGGTCGACACCGGACCCGGCGAGGAAATCGGTCACGGGGGCGACGCCGACGCCGACGACCAGCAGGTCGCAGTCCAGCACGGCACCGCCGTCCAGCACCAGCTTGCAGCCGCGCGCCGCGGGTTCCACGCGGACCGCTTCCGTGCCCGTGTAGAGGCGCACGCCTTCCGCCGCGAATGCCTTGGCGATCATCGCGGCCGCGTCCGCGTCGAAATAGCCGGGCAATACGTGTGGCTCCCTCTCGACGATCGTGACGCGGGCATCTGCCTTCGCGAGATTCTCGGCGGCGTGCATGCCGATGAGGCCAGCCCCGAGCACGACCGCGTCGCGCGTCCCCGGCAGCGCGTCATGCAGCGCCAGCGCGTCGTCGAGCGTGCGCAGCACGTGGAAGGGGACGGCGTCGAGGCCGGGGATCGGCGGAACGACCGGCCGCGCCCCGGAGGCGACGAGCAGCTTGCCGTAGACGATCTCCTCGCCGCCTGCGAGCCGCACGGTATTGCGGTCCGCCGCCACTGTCTCGACCTGTGCGCCACGCAGATACCGCACCTTCTGCTCGTGGAAGTAGCCCTCGTCCCGGAGGAACACGCGCTCGGCCGCCGACCGGCCCGAAACGACATAGGGCAGCACCGTCGGCGAGTACGGCAGGCTCGCGTCGCGGGTCAGCATCGTGACGGCACCCTCGCTGTCGTGCATCCGCAGCGTGTGCAACGCGGAGAGCGCCGCGTGGCTCGCGCCGATGATCAGGTAGTCGGTCTGCTGCATGACGGAGTCAGCGCCCGCCCGGCCGTCCGAGGGGCGCTGTGCTCCCCCTCGGGGGGCAGCGAACAAAGTGAGCGTGGGGGTGGTTCATCTCAGTCGTTCTCGTTGATCCATACGGTCGGACCGGAGCGCCCGTCTCGCGCCAGCTGTCGCACGCGCTCGATCACGCGGCCGAAATGGTCGGTCGTGAGATCGGCGCCTGCGAGCCCGCCGATGAAGCTCACCGACGGCACCTGCCTGCCGGCGCGGCCAAGCGCGCCCGCGACGTCCTGGTAGAGCGGTCCGCAGTTCCACCCGAAGGACACCGAGCGGTCGACCACGCCGACGGCCTGCACGCCCGCCAGCGCGCCGACAATCGCATCGGTGGGAAACGGGCGGTAGGTCTTCACCTTGACGAGACCGATCGGCACGCCGCGCGCACGCGCTTCGTCGACGGCATCCTTGCCCGCGCCGCTCATCGAGCCGATAGTCACGATCGCGGCCTCGGCATCGTCCATCCGGTAACTCTCCACCAAAGGCGCGTGCTTCCTGCCCGTGTGACGCTCCCAATCCGCGTGCGCCTCGGCGATGACCGAGAGCGCGTTCTGCATCCCGGCGCAATGGCCCTTCCGGTACTTGACGAATGTCCGTGGTCCCGGGCCGCCGGCGCCGCCGGTCAGCGGATCCACGGCCATCGGGCGCGACGGATCGAGCGCTGCGTGCCAGTTGACGCTCGGCCTGGCGAGAAACGCATCGACGTCGGTCTGCGCGGGCAGGTCGACGCGCGTGGCGCCGAAGGACAGGTAGTTGCCGTCGTGGCAGACGTTGACCGGCAACATGACGTCGCGGTGCTCGGCGATGCGGTAACCCATGATCACCGTGTCGAGCACTTCCTGCACCGTCTCGCAATACATCTGGATCCAGCCGACCTCGCGCACGGACATCGCGTCCTGGTGCCCACCCCACACGCTCTGCGGCGTCAGCGTGTCACGCGTGACGATGGACATCACCATCGGCAAACGCAGGCCCGGCTGGCGCAGGTAGGGCTCGAACATGAACGCGAGCCCGGGACCGCACGTGGCGGTGTAGGTTCGTGCACCGGCGAGTGCGGCGCCCTGCAGCACCGACAGCACCGAGTGCTCGCCTTCCGCGTCGACGATTTCGGCGTCGAGCGTGCCGTCCGCCACGAACTTGGCCAGGTATTCGACGAGCGACGATTGCGGCGTGATCGGATACACGGCGACCATCTCCACGCGGGCGAGCGCGACCGCCCATGCAGCCGCCTCGTTGCCGTCGCAGACGATGGTGTGGCATTGCTTCGCCTCTGGGGTCGCGAGCGCAAGCGGACTCATGCGGCCTCCTCGAACCGCCCGTGCACGTGCCACGCCGAGTCGTCGGCCGTGTGCGCAATCGTGCAGCGACGCGCCCTGCGGGCCTGGGCTTCGCCCGCCGCACTCATGCGGCCTCCTCCACCATCGCGATCGCGCGTTGCGGGCATTCCGTGGCGCAGATGCCGCAGCCCTTGCAGGTCGCGTAGTCGATGTCGAACCACGCGCGCTTCTCGACGACGCACTGGACCGGGCAGTACAGCCAGCACACCGCGCACTTGACGCACTTCGCGCGGTCGACGATCGGCCTCATGCTGCGCCATTCGCCGGGCAGCATCGGGTTGGGCTTCACCGCAATCGGGCACAGATCGTCGGGGACGCCCGTCGTGTCGAAGAACGGATACGCCTGCGGTTTCACGCGGCCTCGGGTTCGGTTGTTGACATCCGTGACGCTGGCACGTCGGCCGGCACAATCGCTCGACGACGTGCCCTTCGCGCCCGGGCTTCGCCCGTCTCGTTCATGCGGCCACCTTCCGTTCCAGGCGGTGGACGTGCGTGTTCTCGTAACCCGCCGCGAGGGCTTCGAGGTTCTGCCGGAGTCCGGCGTCGCGGAAGCTCGAATGCTCGATGGCAAACCGCAGCGCGTCGACCGAGACAAGGCCGGTCGTCTTCGCGAACGCGCCGAGCATGATCGTGTTGGTGATCGGTCGCCGGAAGATCGCGAGCGCAAGCTGCACTGCGTCGCAAAGTCCGACGCAGGCGATGCGCTCCGGAATGGCAAGGTCGGCCAGCGGCCGCGCCGCGGCCTGTACCAGCGTCGCGTCCTCGGTGATGCCGTCGAACACGTTGACGGCGCGTCCCACCGTGGGATCGATGCACAGAATGCAGTCCGGACGATAGATGTTGGTCATCTGCCGGATCGGCGCGTCGTCGACGCGCAGGAAGCTCGCTACCGGAGCGCCGCGGCGCTCGAAGCCGAACGACGGCACCGCGACGACATGCTTGCCCTCCTGCACGAAGGCAGTCGCTAGGATCGCGCCGGCCAGCACTGCGCCTTGACCGCCACGACCGTGGATCCGGATTTCGTGCATCGGGCACACCCTCAATGCCGGATCGCGATCGAAATCCGCAGGACCCGACACGCGAGTCTAAGCCGCGGGAGATGCGCTTCGACTTGTGCCAAATCAAGGATTTGCCGCGAAGGCCTCGAACTGATGACCAGGTACCGGCCGCCGGAATCACCGGACCGCCACGGTTCGCGGAACTTTCCGGGCCGTCCGCCGGTCGGATTGGGTTATCATGCCAACGGCATAGTGATCGAACGCCCCGGCGTCTGCGTTCGCCGGAGGCTGGCACGTGTCACGCGGCATTGTTCCCGGCGAAGGTTCGTAACCGGGTCACGATTTCTCAAGGAGATACCTCGTGAACAAGATCCCGAAGCCCCAAGATCTGTCCGAGCCGGCGGGCGCCGCATTGCCGGAGGCCTCCAATCCCATCGATGGCGCCCCGTCGCTTCCGGCCATCGTTGCGAGCACCTTCGATCGCCTTAACATCCGGCTGCGCGCACGCATGCTGGGCCGCCTGCTCGCGTCGGTCGGGCCACTGGCGCTCGCGGTCGTGGGCGGCGGTGCATTTGCCAAGTACGTGACCCAGGCGCGTTGGCCGGAGATCCCGGTATCGTTCGAGGATGCCGCGCGCGCGACGTCGAGCCAGATCTACGACATCGTTCGTTACGTCCAGCAAAGCAATCCGCAGCTCTTCGGTCACCTGCTCGACGTCCTCGCCCGTGACACCGCGACGATCGCCGCGCTCAGTGCTTCCATCGCCGCACTCGGCATCAACAGCCTCGCGACGCGCGGTCGCGGCGGCGAGAAGGTGCACGTCGCCGCGCCCAGAACGCGTACCCGTCGCAAACCCAAATCCGGCGCCTAGGCGTCGGCCGTCGGGTGACGGGAGGCTTGGCATGAGTCACGATCCACCGTCCGATCGGCATTCGCACGGGCAGGCTCACGCCGACGGCCATGAGCAAGCTCGCGGCGGATCCGCTCACGACAACGAGCACGACCACGACCACGAGCATCACGGATCCGAGCTGTCGGAGATGGACTTGCGCGTGCGCGCGCTCGAATCGCTGCTCGTCGAGAAGGGCTACGTCGACCCGCAGGCACTCGATCGGCTGATCGACACCTACGAGACGAAGGTCGGCCCGCGCAACGGCGCGCGTGTCGTCGCCAAGGCATGGGCCGATGCCGGGTTCCGGAAATGGCTGCTCGAAGATGCCACCGCCGCGATCGCATCGCTCGGCTACACGGGCCGCCAAGGCGAGCACATGGTGGCGATCGAGAACACGCCACGCACGCACAACATGGTGGTCTGCACGCTCTGTTCGTGCTACCCGTGGCCGGTGCTGGGTCTCCCTCCGGTCTGGTACAAGTCCGCCCCGTATCGGTCGCGCGCGGTCATCGATCCACGCGGGGTGCTCGCGGATTTCGGCGTCGTCCTGCGCGACGATATCGAAGTGCAGGTATGGGATTCGACCGCCGAGATCCGCTATCTCGTTCTGCCGCAAAGGCCCGCGGGAACCGACGGCTGGAGCGAGGACCGGTTGGCGGCATTGGTCACGCGCGACTCGATGATCGGAACGGGTCTGCCGCTGGCTCCGGACGGGCAGGCGCGGAAGCAACCGTGAACGGCATCCACGACATGGGCGGAATGCACGGCTTCGGCCCGGTCGCGCCCGAGGCCGACGAGCCATGGTTTCACGCGCCGTGGGAGCGCCGCGCATTCGCATTGACGCTGGCGATGGGGGCCACCGGCCAATGGAATCTCGACCAGTCGCGCTTCGCTCGCGAGAGCCTGCCGCCCGCGCAGTACCTGGCCAGCAGCTACTATCGGATCTGGCTCGCGGCGCTCGGTCGATTGATGGTCGAACGCGGACTCGTCACCGCGGAGGAACTCGCCGACGGTCGGATGCGGCAGCCCCCGTCCGGAACGGTGGCGGCCCTGGCCGCGGAACGCGTCGAATCCGTACTCGCGGCGGGTAGCGCCACGGTGCGCCCAACCGTCACCACGGCGCGCTTCGCGATCGGCGCCGCGGTGCGCACGCGTTCCATCAACCCGCCGTCGCACACACGGTTGCCGCGCTATTGCCGCGGCAAGTCCGGAATCGTCACGAAGGTGCACGGAGCGCACGTGTTCCCCGACGCGAATGCGCGCGGCGAAGGCGAGCAGCCCCAGTGGCTGTACGCGGTGCGGTTCGACGCCAGCGAGCTCTGGGGAACCGACACGACTGCCGCCGCCGTCCATGTCGACTGCTGGGAGCCGTACCTGGAGGCGCGCTGACATGGTCGCATCCGAGCCAGTGCCCGTCGACCCCGCCAAACTCGCAAAGGAATTGCCGGAGTTGCAGCGGGCACTCCGCGGCTTTCCCGCTGATGGCGAGGGTCCGATTTTCAGGGCACCGTGGGAGGCACACGCCTTTGCGCTGGTGCTGGCGATGCACGAGCGAGGCGAGTTCACCTGGAAGGAATGGGCGCAGGCGCTGTCCGAGGTCATCGGCGACGTCCGGCAGCGCGGAGACCCGGATACCGGCGAGGATTATTACCGCCACTGGCTGACGGCGCTGGAGCGCCTTGCCGCCCGCAGGGGCATCGTCAGCGACGCGCAGCTGGAACAGCGCCGCCGGGAATGGGACGAAGCCGCGCGCCGGACACCTCACGGTCAACCGATCGAGCTCTAGGAGCCTCTCCGGTCGCATTGCGGTGGCGGGATTCGAGGCGCCCCCTTGCGCGCGGCCGCAGGCCCTGACATAATGCGAATCATTCGTATTCGCGTTTTTATCCCCAATCGACCAGCCCGAGAGCGCCATGCTGCAAATCGCGATCATCACCCTCCGTGAAGGCATCGAAGCGTTCCTGATCGTCGCCATCACCGCCGGCATCCTCCGCCAGACCGGCCGCGGCACCCTCCTGCCGGCGGTGTACTGGGGCACGGGAGTGGCCGTGATCGCCAGCTTCGTCGCCAGCCTTTTCTTCGCCCAGGCCGAGAACAAGCCTCTGTGGGAGGGCTTCCTGGCCGCGGCCGCCGCCGTTATGGTGGCATCGATGACCGTCTACATGTGGCGGACCGCGCGAACGATGCGATCGCACATCGGCGCCAGGATCGACCAGGCGACCCAGAACCGTCCCACCCGCGCCGCGTGGTGGGGCATCTTCCTTTTCGTGCTGCTGATGATCGTGCGCGAAGGCATGGAAACTGCGCTGCTGCTTTCCACGCTCTTCCTGCAACAGGGAGATCGCGACCTCCTGCTCGGCGGGCTGCTCGGCGTCGCCGGCGCTGCGCTGCTTGCATGGGCGTGGATCCGCTACGGGCGTCGCATCAACCTCAGTCGCTTCTTCCAGGTCACGGCGATCTTCCTGCTGATCTTCTCGCTGCAGCTCGTCATCTACACGCTGCACGAGTTCTTCGAAGCCGGCGCGGTGCCGTTCGTCGACAACGAGTTCTGGCACATCGCCACCGAGCCTTATGGTCCCGAGGGCGTCTACGGCGAGTGGCTGACCTATCTGATGGTGCTCATTCCGGCCGGCTGGCTCGTTTTCGTCTGGCTCAAGGACCCGCAGGCGGCGTTGGCCGCGAAGTCCTGAAGGCGACACCGAGGTGCAACTGCGGGCGCTGCGAACGATCAGGCGCGCTGGGGCCCATGATTGGCGGGGAGGCCCCGGTCACGCGTGTCGAGCAGGCTCGCCAGCGTCCCCGCGTCGACGACCGTGCGCACGATCATGGGTTGCGTGCGGCCACGGACGGCGACCTCGGTGGAAGGCAACGCGTCCGGAGCAAGCCCCGCGGCCGCGCGCACGTCGTCGGAGAGGACGACTTCGCAGCCGAGGCCTTTCGTCATGTCCTGGAGACGCGCCGCGACATTCACCGGATCACCCAGCGCCGTGAATACCATGCGGTCGAGGTACCCCACGTCGCCGACGATCACCTCGCCGGCGTGGATGCCGATCCCGAAGCCGATGGGCTCGCTCAAATCCTCGGCAAACTGGGTGTTCAGGTTGTCGACGTTTGCCGCGACCCGTGCCGCCGCGTTCAGCGCCTCGCGGCAAGCAGCAGCGGGACTCGAGTTGAGCCCGAACAAGGCAAGAAGTCCGTCACCGAGAAACTGGTTCGGCTCACCGCCGGCTTCGATGACGGCCTGCGAGATCGCGGCGAGGAAGCGGTTGATGATGAACACGGTGTCGAACGGAAGCCGCTTTTCGCCCATTCGGGTCGAACCGCGCATGTCGATGAACATGCTGACCACGTAGCGCTCTTCGCCCGCGCGGAACCGGGTCTGCCCATGGGCCTGCGACGCCCCGGCGCTGGGCGGCAACAGCGGTACGAACACGAGGTCGGACTGCGGGCGCAGCTGGCAGGCGAGCCGCACGGCGGGATCCGCACCGATGCCCTTGCGGTCGAGCACCGCCTTTTCGCCTGCCGACGGCGCAGGCAGCGCCTTCCAGTCGCCGACGATGCGAATGCGGCAGGTGGAGCAACGTCCCCGCCCACCGCAGACGCTCGCGTGCGGGATGTTGAAGCGCATGCTCGATTCCAGCACGGAGAGGCCGCGCGGAACGCTGACCGTCCGGCCGCCAGGATAGGAAAGGCGGATCAGTCCGCCTCGGCGCTCGACGATGGCGCGAAGTCCCCGCGCTACGAACACGAAGGCGATCGCGCCGGCCCATCCGACGAGGAAGAGATACCGAATCCGAAGCAGGCCCGCGCGTTGATCCGGGGTTCCGATCTGCCCTGGATTGAGATTATCGGCTTGCCATTCCGTCGACGCGCTCAGCTGGAGGATCGTGCGTCCCGCCTGGTAGTACCCCAGGAGCGCGAGCGCGGGCAGCAATACCGCCACGGCAAGCAGCCACGGCGCAGCGCTCCGGAAGAAGCGCCGCAGACGCAGCCAGAAGTGGAGCCCGATGCAGCCGTGGATCCAGACGACGAGAAGCAACAGCACCTGCAGTATGCCTTGCGCCGGCGAGCCAACCCAGAGCGAGTAGAGCACCTGGGCATAGCCCTTCTCGATTCCGAAAAACTCGAGCGCGATCCGCTGGCCCACGAGGTGCGCGGCGAGCAGGAACGGAATGGTCAGTCCGAATCCAAGCTGGACACCCTCGATGACCTTCCAGCGAAAGTGCCTCCGCTCGTAGCGTGCCCAGAGTCCGAGCGACGCATGGACGGCGAGTGCCGTGTAGAGAAAAACCGTACCGATCAGGCTGTGCCACAGCAAGACGTGGTACTCGAGGCCGGCCTCCATGGCCGGAAGCGAAATGTTGCCGAGCGCGTGATTGGTGAAATGGGCGAGGACATACGCGAACAGAACGAGGCCGCACCCGAGGCGTACCCGCCTCACGCCGATGCCGCGGACAAATCTTCCGAAACCCTGCCTCGTCTCTTCCATCGTGCAACGTCGATCGCCTGGTGGTCGTTGGGAAAGTCCGCGGACGGCGCCGAGCCGTGGCGCCGGGTCCGCTTCAGGACGGCGCCCCTGCCCAAGAGCGGACGCCGGGAGGATAATGCCACGCTCGCCAGCGCGCGCCGCGACCCAGCACTCGCGGGGCTTTCACCACCAACCCTTCCCCCGACATGATCGACCCGAACGACAATCCGCTGCTGCTGCCCTGGCAGACGCCCCATGGCCTGCCACCCTTCGACCGGATCCGGCCCGAACACTTCGTGCCCGCATTCGACCACGCCCTTCGCGCCCACATGGCCGAGGTCGATGCGATCGCCGACCGGAGCGAGTCGGCGACGTTTGCGAACACGGTGGTCGCCTTCGATCGAAGCGGACGCGAGCTTGGCCGGATCGAGAGGCTCTTCTTCAACCTGACCGCATCCGAAACCTCGGAGGCGCTGCAGGCCATCGAGCGCGAGATGTCGCCGCGACTGGCCGCACATTACAGCGCCGTCTACCTGCACGCAAAGCTCTTCGCCCGAATGGAAACACTGCACCGGCGTCGGCACGAGCTGTCGCTCGAACCCGAGCAGCAACGCCTGCTCGAGCGCTTGCACCTGGATTTCGTGCGCGAGGGTGCACGACTTTCGGATGCCGCCAAGTCGCGGCACGCCGCCATCGTCGAGCGCCTCGCCGATCTTTCGACGCGGTTCAGCCAGAACGTCCTGGCCGACGAAGCCCACTATCGGCTGGTGCTGCGCACCGAACGCGATCTCGCCGGCCTGCCGGAAGGCCTGCGGGCCGCCGCGCGCGAGGCAGCGCAGGAACGCGGCGAGACGGACGCGTGGATGATCACGCTGTCGCGCTCGCTCATCGTTCCGTTCCTGACGTTCTCGGATCGGCGCGATCTGCGCGAACAGGCGTTCAACGCATGGATCCGCCGGGGCGAGCACGACGGAGAGCACGACAACCGGCCGATCGCGCGCGAAATCCTTGCCCTGCGCAACGAGCAGGCGCGCCTCCACGGTTACGGGAATTACGCCGATTACGCGCTGGTCGACCGGATGGCCGGCAAGCCTGGGGCCGTCTCGAAGCTCCTGGCGCAGGTCTGGGAGCCGGCGAAGGCGCGCGCGGCGGCGGAACGCGACGCCCTGCGCGCGATGGCGCTCGCCAGCGGAGCAACGCACGCCATCGAGCCGTGGGACTGGCGCTACTACGCCGAGAAGGTGCGCAAGGCTCGCTACGGCTTCGACGACGCTCTGTTGAAGCCGTATTTTCCGCTCGAGCGGATGCTCGCGGCTGCGTTCGACACCGCGCACCGGCTGTTCGGACTGCGATTTGTCGAGCGCAGCGACATTCGGACCTATCACCCGGACGTCCGCGTATTCGAAGTCCGCGGCACCGACGACCGGCTGGTCGGGGTCTTCCTGAGCGACAACTACGCGCGCCCGACCAAGCGCGGCGGCGCGTGGATGAGCGCCTATCGCTGGCAGTCGCGGGTCGACGCCGAGACGCTACCCATCATCGTCAACAACAACAACTTCGCGAAAGGCCCGCCCGGCGAACCAACGCTGCTCTCCGCGGACGACGCGCGCACGCTGTTTCACGAATTCGGACACGGCCTGCACGGCCTCCTGTCGCAGGTGACCTATGAGCGCCTGTCGGGCACGAGCGTCCTGCGCGATTTCGTCGAACTGCCGTCCCAGATCTTCGAGCACTGGGCCTTCGAGCCCGCAGTGCTCACGCGGCACGCCATTCATCATGCGACCGGCGAGCCGATTGCAGTCGACCTGATCGAGCGGCTCAAGGAAGCGCGGCGCTTCAACCAGGGATTCGAGACGGTCGAGTACACGGCCTGCGCGCTCGTCGACATGGCGCTGCATGCGCTGCCCGACGCCGATGGCGTCGACATCACCGAATTCGAACGCGCCGAGCTCGCGCGCATCGGGATGCCGCGCGAGATCGTGCTGCGCCACCGGCTCCCGCACTTCGGGCACCTGTTCGCGAGCGCGAGTTACGCGGCCGGCTACTACGTCTACATGTGGGCCGAGGTGCTCGACGCCGACGGCTACGAGGCGTTCGTCGAAGCCGGCAATCCGTTCGACCCCGTGGTCGCGGAGCGCCTTCGCCGATACGTGTACTCGTCCGGCGGAACGCTCGACCCGGCGGAAGCGTTTCGTCTGTTCCGTGGGCGCGACCCGCGGGTGGAACCCATGCTGGCCAAGCGCGGATTGATCGACGACCGGCAGCCTGCCTGAGATGAACCGGTCCCCGCGCTCGCCTCGTTCGCGGACGCAACAGGGGGCTGGGTGCCCATCGGCCGGCTAGAGCGGCGCTGGGTCGATACTGGGGGGCCGGGTCACAACTGGAACCGGTCGCTGCCACCGATCTGCGTCTGCACGAGCCGCGCGAGCGTCGGCAGCAGATTGAGCCCGGTGTCGCGTTTCAGGGTGCGCGCGCCCGCCCGCAGATCCGCCAGCGAAAGGTCGATCGGCTCTCCGGCCGCCGCCAGCGCGATGATGTTGCCGCTCGCGCAGTGCGGCAGCGCAAAAGCGCGATCGGAAAAGGCCTCGCTCATGCGGTCGAGGCTGGCGGCAAGGCCGCGGCGACCATTCAGGAAATTCGTCGCGAGCACGCCCTGCTCGCTCAGCCGCGCGCGGCAGTTGCAATAGAACGGCAACGTATCCAGCATCCCGACCCGGCTCTTCGCGTCGTAGCCGTCGACCAGAATCAGATCGAATTCGCGATCGGTCGCGGCCACATAGTCGTGGCCGTCCCGGATTTCGATCGTCAAGCGCTTGGGATCGTCGGGCAGCTTGAAGAACTGCACCGCGGCATTGACGACGGCCGCCTCGATCTCCACCACGGTCAGCAGGGACCGCGGCCGGTTCCGGTAGAGGAACTTGGTCAACGATGCGGCGCCCAGTCCGATCAGCAGGACGCTGCGCGGCCAACGTGGCGCCGGCCGCAGCAGCAGCGCCATCATCATGTCCCGGGTGTACTCCAGCTCGAGGGCCCAGGGCCGCGCGACGCGCATCGCGCCCTGCACCCAGCGCGAGCCGAAGTGTAGATACCGGACTCCGGCTTCCTCGCTGATCTCGATGGAGGTGGCCACTCTCCTTCACACGCTCAGTCGTCGACCGCCGCCGCAAAATAGCTGCGGCTGTCCGCCAGAAAATGCGGGCCGGCATCCGAGCGCAGCGCCGTGCCGACGCCGGAATTGGTCAGCACTTCGAGGAGCAGCGCGTTCGGCACGCCTCCGTCGATGATGTGGACGGAACGCACGCCCTCGCGGACCGCCGCCAGTGCCGCGGTGAGGCGCGGTTGCATCTCCTCGTGGACGTTGCCGTCCCGCAACAGCCCCTCGGCATCGCTCGCCGTCAGCACGAAGGCGAGCTTGCCATCGCGGCCGACGACTCCCGGCACATTGGTCATGAGGACCAGCTTCTCCGCGTGCAGCGTTCGCGCCAGCTGCCCCGCGACGATGTCGGAATTGATGTGATACGCGGTCCCGTCGGCACCCACGCCGATCGGCATGATCACCGGGATGAAGTTGCGCGAGAGCAGCAGGTGGATGACGTCGGGATCGATGCGCTCGACATCGCCCACCAGGCCGAGGTCGGGAGCCTCGCCCGCGGCGTCCTCGCGCGGGAGCGTCATGCGGCGGGCGTGAATGAAGCGCCCATCCTGCCCGTTGAGCCCGACGGCCTTGGCCCCGAACCTGTTGATGAGACCGACGAGTTCCTGATTGATCTCGCCCAGCACCATCTCGATGACGTTCAGCGTGGGTTCGTCGATGACCCGCATCCCCCGGTGCTTGCGGATTTCGATGCCCATCGTCTGCAGGAGCTGATCGATCCGCCAGCCGCCACCATGCACGATGATCGGTTTCATGCCGACAAGTTGCAGCAACGCGACGTCGCGAGCGAAGCCTTCCTTCAGCGCGGGATCGGCCATCGCCCCGCCTCCGAAGCGGATGATGAGCGTGGACGCGTGGAAAGCGCGAATGAACGGCAGGGCCTCGGCCAGAATCCTGGCTTTCAGTCCTGCCGGGATGGCGGGGGATGGCATCGGTGCCTTGGTCGGAACGATGTTCGGAGCCCGCGCCTATGCGGACGGAACCCGGGGTATGGCGCGGATGGACAGGACGCCTTCGATCGCCGAGATGGCGCCGATCACCGCATTCTGCACGGGACTGTCGACGTCCACCAGCGTATAGGCCATCTCGCCGCGCGACTTGTTCACCATGTTGTGGATGTTGAGTCCGGCCTTTGCCATGGCGGTCGAAATCTGTCCCAGCATGTTCGGGACGTTGGCGTTGGCGATGGCGACCCGGTACGGCGACTCGCGGGGCATTTCGACGCTCGGGAAGTTGACGGAGTTGGCAATGGTGCCGTTGTCCAGGTATTCGCGCACCTGGTCCACCACCATGACGGCGCAGTTCTCTTCCGCCTCGTCGGTCGAGGCACCCAGGTGCGGCAGCGCGGTGACACGCGGCTCGCCGATGAGCCGCGCGCTCGGAAAGTCGCAGAAATAATACTTGAGCCGACCCGCGCGCAGCGCAGCAATGACCGCATCTTCGTCGACGAGCGCGTCGCGCGCGAAGTTGAGGAGCACCGCACCCGGTTTCATGGTCGCGAGCCGCGGCGCGTCGATCAGGTGGCGAGTCACTGCCAGCAAGGGCACGTGGAGCGTGACGAAATCGGATTGTTTCAGCAGTTCTTCGATGCTGTTCGCCTTGCGCACGCTGGACGGGAGGCGCCACGCGGCATCGACCGTGATCTCCGGGTCGAAGCCGGTGACCTTCATGCCGAGCTTGATCGCGATGTCCGCGACGAGGCTGCCGATTGCGCCGAGGCCGACGATGCCGAGGGTCCGGTGCGGCAGCTCGACGCCGGCAAACTGCTTCTTGCCGTCCTCGACCAGCCGGTCCAGTCGCGCTCCATCCGCCTCGAGCGCCCCGACGTATTCGAGTGCCGGGATGACGTTGCGTGCGGCGAGCAGCAGCGCCGCGAGCACCAGTTCCTTGACCGCATTGGCGTTGGCACCCGGCGCGTTGAACACGGGCACGCCGCGCTTCGAGAGCTCCGCCACGGGAATGTTGTTGGTCCCGGCGCCGGCGCGGCCCACGGCCCTCACGCTCGCCGGAATGGTCATCGTGTGCATGTCGTGCGAGCGGACCAGTATGGCATCGGGATGCGCGACCACCTTGCCCACGGTGTAGCGCGTGCTCGGAAAACGGTGCAGCCCGTGGCTTGAAATCTGGTTGAGCGTGAGGATCTGGTATTTCGTCATGGGCGGCTAGCCGTGCTTCTGCGCGAAGGCCTTCATGTAGTCAACCAGCGCCTGCACCCCTTCGATCGGCATCGCGTTGTAGATCGACGCGCGCATGCCCCCGACGGCGCGATGCCCCTTGAGCTGAACCATCCCGCGCTCTTCCGCGCCCCTGAGGAACGCCTCGTCGAGCCTTTCATCGGCAAGCTTGAACGGAACGTTCATCCGCGACCGGTCTTCCCTGCGCACGGGATTGCGATAGAACTCCGTGCGATCGAGGTAATCGTAGATGAGCGCGGCCTTGGCCACGTTGCTGCGCTCCACCGCAGGCACACCGCCCTGCGCCAGCAACCATTCGAACACCAGCCCGGCAATGTAGATGGCGTAGGTTGGCGGCGTGTTGAGCATGGAATCCGCTTCGGCCTGCTCCTTCCAGTGGAACGCCGACGGCGTGATCGGCAGCGCCCGGTCGAGAAGGTCGCCGCGAACGATGACGAGGGTCAGCCCCGCGGGACCGATGTTCTTCTGGGCGCCGCCGTAGATCACCCCGTACTTCGACACGTCGACGATCCGCGACAGGATGTGCGATGACATGTCCGCGACCAGCGGCACATCGCCCGTCTCCGGCGTCCACTGGTATTCGACGCCGCCGATCGTCTCGTTGGTGCAGACGTGAACATAGGCCGCATCCCGCGAGAGCTTCCATCCTTCCCGCGGCGGGACGTAGGTGAAGTTCTTGTCCTCGGCGGATGCCGCGACGTTCACCGTGCAGTACTTCCTCGCTTCCTTGATCGACTTCTTCGACCATTCGCCGGTGTTGACGTAGTCGGCCGCGGATCTTCCGTCCAGCAGGTTCATGGGGATGATCGCGTTCTCCGCGATCGCCCCGCCCTGCAGGAACAGCACTTTGTAGTCCGGGGGGATCGCCAGCAGCGTGCGCAGGTCGGCTTCCGCCTTGCTGGCGATGCCGATGAACTCCTTGCCGCGATGGCTCATCTCCATCACCGACATGCCGCTGCCATGCCAGTCGAGCATTTCGGCGGCGGCCTTGCGCAGCACGTCTTCGGGGAGCACCGCAGGGCCGGCGCTGAAATTGAAAACTCGCATGAGATTGTTCCGGGGTGGATTCGCTGTGGCGTGGATTGCGGCGGACGAGCCGGACGGCGGCCTCGCGGCCGCCATCCGCCATCTCCGCCGACAGGGTGAAACGTGCCATTTTAGCGAGAATCGTCGACGAACTCCCAACTCGATCCACGCGGAGCGTCGGACCGGCCTCTTCAGTTGCCTTCAATTTCAAGCGGTTACGACTCGTACTTGAGAGGACTTCAAAAAAGGTGGTGATTGGACCGGCTTGGGCATCAAATATTCGGTTCGCAGTGGGCTGTCTCACAGGCACGGCGCCAGCCGCCGCAGGGGGTCTGTGATGTCCGATGGTTTTTGCCCTCGCCTTTCGGAGGCGAGGAATCTCTTTCCGCTTCTTCGCGCGCACCTCGTTGCCGCGGCGTCGCATCATCTGCTGCCGGCAAGTCTTTCGCTCGACCTGCTGCCGATCGTCGACGAGGGAGTGTACGGCTACGAGTTCCTGCCCAATCGGGAAGCGCACACCTATCTCACGATGGGCTGCAACGAGGGCGGCAGGCTCGTGCTGCGCAAGAGCCTTTACTGCGCCGAAGCGCCCAGCGCCCTGCGTCTCGCCGCCGTCAACGGTCGCGTCCTCTCGCGGAGCGAGCTCGACGCCTGGCATCGGATCCAGCCGCGCGATTTCTTCTTTCCCGATTGGACCTCGGCGGCACAAGCGGCTTGGGACGAGCTGGCCGACCTCTTTCCGGATGGGCCGCGGCGGCCCGTCGCGATCCACGACGCCCCGCACCAGTCCCTCGACGCGGCATTGGCGATCGCCCATTCGCATCTCTCCGCATGGGATCCGCTCATCGAATTCTGCGGAGTGCCGGACGAGGCGCAATACGGCTTTGCCCTGACGGGCGCCGAAGGCCAATTCGGACACCTCGTACTGCGAACGCCGGGCACCTGGACGCTGCGATGGGAGTCCGCAGGGACAGCCCTCTACCGACAATGGGCCGCGGCATCGACGGAGAACGATTTCGCTGGCGCCTGGGCATCGGCCAGCATGACGGTGGACGAGACCCCGATCCCGCGCACGCATTTCGCTCCCGCAATTTCGGGGGCAACCTCCCGCCGACGCTGACACCGGATCGGCACAAACCGCGCTTCCCGGCGCCCGGGGCCGAGCGCAGCCCCGGGGAAACTCAGCGCGTAGCGCCGAGGCTCGTTTCCTAGGCGTTGAAACCCTTCATCCCCTGGAGCAGCCGGAAGAATTCGGCGCGCGTATCCGGGTTATCGCGCAGGACGCCGCGCAGCACCGAGGTCGTCATGTCCGACGCGTGCTCCCTGACGCCCCGGTGCGTCACGCACATGTGCTCGGCCTTCATGACGACAGCGACGCCTTCCGCCGCAGTCTCGGTCTCGACCAGATCGGCGACCTGGATCGTCATCTCTTCCTGGATCTGGGGACGCGAAGCGATCCATTCGGTCAGCCGATAGAACTTTGACAGACCGAGGACATTCTTGCCCGGATAGATGCCGATCCAGCAGCTGCCGCGAATGTTCTGCAGGTGGTGCGCGCAGGTCGAGCGTATGGTGATGGGGCCGACGAGGTAGAGCTCGTCGTAGGAAGTCACGTTCGGAAAAGCGGTGAGATCGGGTGACGGCGAGTACCGGCCGGCGAAAATCTCGCCGATGTACATGCGCGCGACACGCTGGCCCGTCTCCCTGGTGTTGTGGTCGTTTTCGGTGTCGATGACCAGGCTTTGCAGAACGCCCGCCACGCCCGCGGCAACTTCCTGCGTCAGCGCGTCGAGCTCGCCCGGTTCGATGTAGTCGGCGATGTTGTCGTTGGCGCGAAAGCGATGCCCGGCCGCCAGCAGCCGCGCGCGGATTCGATCGGAAGTCGTGGTCATGACGCCCGTCCTCGGTCGATTCGGATGTGCCCGATTCTAACCGCTATTGCGGCCGGCGACTCCCGTATGGCTCAATGACGGCTTGCGCCGGAAATCGGGAGCTCGTCATGTCATTGTTGATTCTGGGACTCGCCATCTTTCTCGGCGTCCATCTGCTGCCCGCGCTGCCGCCGGCGCGCGTCGCCCTGGTCCGGCGTTGGGGCGACCGGCGTTACAAGGGGATCTTCTCGGTGGCGTCGGCGATCGGGCTGGCGCTGATCGTCGCCGGTTACGCGCTCTCGGGCGATCGCGCGCGGATCTTCGCGCCGCTGCCCGCCGCCAAGACCCTTGCGCCCTACGCGATGACGCTCGCCTTCATCCTGCTTGCGGCGGCGAACATGCGGTCTCACCTGCGCCGGCTGCTGAAGCACCCGATGTTGCTGGGCGTCCTCGTCTGGTCGCTCGTGCACCTGCTCGCGAACGGCGACCGCACAGGCACCGTGCTGTTCGGTGCCTTCCTCGCCTATGCTCTGGTCGATCTCGCGTCGGCAGTGCAGCGGGGTGCCGTCAAGCCCTTCGAGCCGACGATCCGGCACGACGCGATCGCGATCGCCGCAGGCGTCGTCGTCGCGCTCGGCGTCATGACGTTCCATCGCGTGTTGTTCGGGGTTCCGGTGGTTGGCTTCGGTATCTGAGAAATCAGGATCATCGACCGGAGCATCCATGACATCCAACTACCGACGTTCGCTGCTGAAACGCCTCGGCGCGCTCGCCGCGCTTCCGTTCGCGGCGCCGCTGCTGGCACAGGCTCCCTATCCGAACAAGCCGATCAAGATCATTGCGCCGGTGCAACCCGGCGGCGGCGTCGATCTCGTCGCCCGGACGATTGCCGACCGGCTCGGGCGGGTGCTCGGCCAGTCGATCGTCGTCGACAACCAGAGCGGCGGTGGCGGGGTCGTCGGATCACTGGCAACGGCGCGCGCCGCGCCCGACGGCTACACGCTGATGGTCGGCTATGTGGGAACGCACGGCACCAATCCGGCCGTGCGCAAACTGCCATACGACGCGGTCAGGGATTTCACGCCGATCGCGATGATCGGCGGTACGCCGAACATCCTGGTCGTCCCGCCGGCGCTGCCGATCAACACGCTTCGCGAGTTCATCCAGTACGCCAAGGCGAACGCCGGCAAGCTCTCCTACGGTTCGTCTGGCCCCGGTACGCTCACGCATCTCGCGATGGAACAGCTGAAGGTGGCTGCGGACCTCGACCTCGTGCACGTCCCCTATCGCGGCATCGGCCCCGCCATCACCGACATTCTCGGCGGTCAGACGCAGGCGCTGTTTCCGGGTCTCGCCGCCGCGCTCCCCCACATCAGGGCCGGCAAGATGAAGGCGCTCGCCGTGACCGGCCTCAAGCGCCACCGACTCGTGCCGGACGTGCCGACGTTCGAGGAGCTCGGCTACAAGGGGTTCGACGGAGTGCAATGGTACGGCATCGTCGGGCCCGCGAACCTGCCGCCGCCGATCGTCAAGCAGCTGAACGACGAGATCAACAGGCTCCTGGAAAACCCGGAAATGCGCGAGCGGCTCTCGGGCGAGGCGCTCGAGCCGATGCCGATGTCCCCCGCGGAATTCGGCCAGTACATCCGCAACGACATCGCCCATTGGTCGCGCCTCGCCAAGGAACGCAACATAGCGATCGTCGATTGATCTCCACCCCACCGTAGCCTGACCCGATCGAGCCGGAATTTCGAATGGCGCACAACACCCGAGTGGCCGCGGAGCAGAACGCCCCGCCCATCACCCGCATCCTCGCCGAATTCGTGGCGACGCACCCGTCGCTGGGCTGGGACGCCGGCGTCGAACAGGAGGCGCACCGGACGATCCTCAACTGGGTCGGCTGCGCGATCGGCGCGTCGCATCATGCAACCGTCGAAGCGGCGCTCGCGGCCGTGCGCGAGCTGGCGCCGAGCCCACAGGCGACGATCCTCGGGCGCAGCGAGCGCGTCGACGTCGCCAGCGCCGCGATGCTCAACGGCATCACCTCGCACACGTTCGATTTCGACGACACCCATCTCAAGACGATCATCCACCCGGCCGGCCCCGTCGCTTCGGCGGCGCTGGCGCTCGCGGAGCACACCGGCGCCAGCGGCCGGCAGCTGGTCGACGCCGTGGTCCTCGGCGTCGATGTCGCGTGCCGCGTCGGCAACATGGTCTATCCGGATCACTACGACCGCGGCTGGCACATCACCGGCTCGACCGGAATGCTCGGCGGGGCGGCGGCCTGCGCGCGCCTGCTCGCGCTCGACACGCAGGGTACGGCGATGGCGCTGGGTATCGCTGCGTCGCAGCCAGTCGGCGTCAGAGAGCAGTTCGGATCGATGACCAAGGCGTTTCACGTCGGCGCCGCCGCACGCGCCGGCCTGATGTCGGCGCTGATGGCGCGACATGGCTACACCGCATCGCCCCGGGCGCTCGAGGCCGCGCGCGGTCTGGCGCAGACGTTCTCGACCAAATGCGACTGGAACGAGATCACCGACCTCCTCGGGGAGCGCTTCGAGATCTCGTTCAACACCTACAAGCCGTTCGCCTGCGGAATCGTGATCCACCCCAGCATCGACGGCTGCGTGCAGCTCCGGAACGCCCACGGGCTGCGCGCGGAGGACATCGAGCGCGTCGAACTCGTCGTGCATCCGCTCGTGCTCGAACTGACGGGCAAGACCGCGCCGCGCACCGGGCTCGAGGGCAAGTTCAGCGTCTACCACGCCTGCGCCGCGGGCCTTGTCTTCGGAAAGGCCGGCGAAGCCGAATTCTCCGATACCGCGGTTGCGCGTGCCGACGTGATCGCGCTGCGCGCGCGCGTCGCGGCGAGGGCCGACGACGCGATCTCCGAAGCCGCCGCCGACGTCACCGTGACCTGCAAGGACGGCCGCAAGCTGCACGTGTTCGTCGAGCACGCGATCGGCAGCCTCGAGCGACCGATGAGCAGCGCCGATCTCGAACGCAAGTTCCACGGCCTGGCCGACCCCGTGCTCGGAGCGGCACGCGCAGCCGGTGTGATCGAGCAGTGTGCGAACCTGGCGTCGGCCGCCGATGTGCGCGGACTGACCGCGGCCGCGCGCAGCCAGGGAGCCTTTGCATAACATGGCACGACGCAGCTCCGCGATCGGTCGCCCGCTGTTCGTGGCGCTGGTTGCGATCGCCGCGGCGGGACCGCTCCCGGCCCAGGATCTTCCCCAGTTCGGCGACGAGCTCTACCGGCCGCGCCTGCGGCAGCCTGGCAAGGACGTCATGTGGCTGCCTACCCCGGGCGCGATGGTCACCCGGATGCTGCGGGCGGCGGGGACGACGCGCGATGACATCGTATACGATCTCGGTGCCGGCGACGGCAGGATTCCCGTCGCGGCGGCGAAGGACTTCGGCGCGACGGCGGTAGGCATCGAGTACGACGGACAGCTGGCGGCGCTGGCGCGGCGCAGCGCCGAGCGCGCAGGCGTGGCGGATCGGGTCAGGATCATCGAGGGCGATATCTTCAAGGAGGACTTTTCGCGAGCCACGGTGGTCACGCTGTACCTTCTGCCCGACCTCAATCAGCAGCTCCGTCCGCAGCTCCTGGCGATGAAGCCGGGGACGCGCGTCGTCTCGCATCTTTGGGACATGGGAGAATGGGAACCCGACGACGCGTTTCGCGTCGAGCAGAGCGACGCGTTCCTGTGGATCGTTCCGGCACGCGTCGAGGGCCGCTGGTCGCTGCGGGACGAGGGTGGATACTTCGAAGGCGAGCTCGATCTGGCGCAGCAATTCCAGCGCATCGGCGGAACGCTGTCGATTCGGGAAAGGAAGCAGCCGCTGCTCGGCGCGTACGTGCAAGGCGAGTACGTCGGGTTCACGTTCATTGGCCTGGATGGGGGCGTGCGCAGCGTGCGCGCGCGGATCGACGGCGCCACGTTGTCCGGATCGCTGCGGTTTTCCGGAAACCTCACGCCGATCACCGGACGGCGGCGTTAGCGCACGCCAGCGCGGATTGGGCACGAGGTTGCTGCGGCTGGCAGGTTCGATGAAGCGAGACCGACAATGGAGTTTGTGATGCCCCAGCGAAAGCTCGGCGGCCGTGCGCTCGCCGTCGCGACGATCGCCTGGATGGCGCTCTCGACGGAGCCCGCGCACGCGCAGGACTATCCGTTGCGCCCGCTCAAGGTCGTGGTCCCGTTCTCGCCCGGAGGCGCCGTCGACGGGCCGATGCGGGTGATCGCCCAGGAACTCTCGAAGCGGCTGGGCCAGCAGGTGGTGGTCGAAAACAAGCCGGGCGCGGGCGCGACCATCGGCAGCGAGCTCGTCGCCAAGGCGGCACCCGACGGCTACACGCTGCTGCTCGCCTCGCAGACCAACGCCATCAGCGCCACGCTCTACCCGAAGCTTCCGTTCGACCCGATCGAGGACTTCGCGCCGATCTCGCTGATCGGGCGCGAGCCCGGGGTGCTGGTCGTCAATCCGGCGCTTCCGGTCAAGACCTTCGAGGAATTCATCGCGTACGTGAAGGAGCGGCCCGGACAGATCGACTACGCCTCTTCGGGCAACGGCAGCGGACAGCACCTGTTCGCCGCATTGCTCGCGTCGATGACCGGCCTCAGGATGAATCACATACCGTACAAGGGCAGCGGCCAGGCGACGACCGATCTCCTGGGGGGCCAGGTGATGGTGTCGATTCCGGGGACGGCCGGCATGGTCGGCCACATCAAGGCGGGAAAGCTCCGCCCGCTTGCGGTAACCGGCGCCAGGCGCTCGCCGCAGTTGCCCGACGTGCCGACGGTGATGGAGTCCGGCGTTCCGGGCTACGAGGCCTACGTCTGGATGGGATTGCTCGCGCCGAAGGGCACGCCCGCGCCGATCATCGAGCGGCTCTACCGGGAGTTGATTCAGGCGCTCGCGACCACCGAAGTGAAAACCTACATGGCAAACGCCGGCATCGAGATCGTCGGCTCGACTCCCGCCGAGTTCGGACGATTCTTCCGTTCGGAAAGGGATCTCTGGGCGAAGGTCATCCGCGAGACCGGCGCGAAGGTCGACTGAGAACGCCACATTCGCCACGACTCGACGACACGAGGGAAGGCCCATGACCACGCAAGCAACCGCAACCGCCGACGCCCCGGTCACCGGTGTCGAGCATTGGACCGTCAAGCGCACGCCCGACGGCGACGTCCGCCTGTTTCTCTGGGAAAAATTCGTCGGCTCCCCCGAGGGCAAGCCGGCCGTGCTGTTCGTGCATGGCTCGTCGATGGCCTCGCAGCCGACGTTCGACCTGTCCGTTCCCGGACGTCCGGACTCCTCGGCGATGGACTGGTTCGCGCGGCACGGGTTCGTCTGCTGGTGCGTCGACATGGAAGGTTACGGGCGCTCCGACAAGAAGCGGGACATCTTCTGCGACATCGCCAACGGCGCCGACGATTTGCAGGCGGCGACCGACTGCATCTCGCGGACGCGCGACATCCGCACGTTCATGGCCTACGGCATTTCGTCGGGCGCGCTGCGAGCGGCGCTGTTCGCGCAGCGCCATCCCGACCGTGTCTCGCGCCTCGCGCTCGACGCCTTCGTATGGACCGGCCAGGGCGCGCCGACGCTCGAGCAGCGGCGCAAGAAGCTGCCCCAATTCATCGCCGAGAAGCGGCGGCCGATCGACCGCGCGTTCGTCTACTCGATCTTCGAGCGCGATCACCCGGACTGCGCCGAGAAGCGCGTCGTCGACGCGTTCGCCGATGCGATTCTCGCGCTCGACGATTCGATGCCGAACGGCACGTACATCGACATGTGCTCGAAGCTGCCGGTCGTCGATCCCGCGCGGATCACGGTACCGACGATCGTCCTGCGCGGCCAATACGACGGCATCGCCGCCTTCGACGATCTGATCGAGTTCTTCAAGCGTCTCCCCAACCCGGACAAGCAGTTCTCGGTGATGACTGGAATATCCCACGCAAGCTTCCAGCAGAAGAACTACCGGATGGTCTATCACATCCTGCACGCTTACTTCACCCAGCCGGATCCTGCTTACGTCGGGCCGAGCCATTAGGCGTCCGAAGTGACGTGGTCGCCGATCGCCCGCGACGCGCGTGCGCTCGGTTGCGTGGCAAGGAGGGGCACGATGACGCGTGCTATCCTTTTGTCGACGTGCTTCGTGAGCAGCGAAGCTCGAAGTCTCGGCTGACTTGCCGCCGCTCGTTCCGGGAGCGCGGCGCAAGAGGGGGACACGCAATGCGAATCGCACAGTGGACGCGCGCGAGCGGGCTCGCGCTGGCGCTCGGCGTCATGTCGGCATCGACGGGGCATGCGCAGACGCTGCGCATCGGCCTGGCCGAGGATCCCGACGTGCTGGACCCGACGCTCGCCCGGACGTTCGTCGGACGGATCGTCTTTTCGGCGCTCTGCGACAAGCTGTTCGACATCGACGAGAAGCTCGGCATCGTCCCGCAGCTCGCGACCGCTTACGAATGGTCGGGGGACAGCAAGGCACTGACGCTGAAGATCCGGCCCGGGGTGACGTTCCACGACGGCGAGAAGCTCGACGCCGCGGCGGTGAAATACAACATCGAGCGGCACAAGACGATGGCCGGCTCCAATCGGCGAGGCGAACTCGCGCTCGTGGGCAGCGTCGACGTGATCGATCCGGGTACCGTGCGGCTCAACCTTTCCGCGCCGTTCTCACCCCTCCTGGCCCAACTCGCCGACCGCGCGGGAATGATGGTCTCACCCAAGGCGGCTCAGGCCGCCGGCGACAAGTTCGGAGCAAATCCCGTTTGCTCGGGACCCTTCCGCTTCGTCGAACGGGTCGCGCAGGACCGCATCGTGCTCGAGCGGTACGCGAACTACTGGAACAAGGGCGAAATCCACGTCGACAGGATCGTCTACCTGCCGATCGTCGATTCGACGGTTCGGCTTGCCAACCTCAAGTCCGGTCAGCTCGACTTCATCGAGCGGATGGCGGCGTCCGACGTGCCCGCGCTCAAGACCGACGCCCGCTTCAAGATCTCGAAGATCACCGAAATCGGCTACCAGGGAATCACGATCAACGTCGGCAAGAGCGACCTCGCGCAGAAGAACCCTCTCGGCAAGGATCCGCGCGTGCGCGAGGCGTTCGAACTGGCGTTGGACCGCGAGGGGATCGTGCAGGTGGCGATGGACGGGGAGGCGGCCGTGGGTAACCAGTGGGTCGCGCCGAACAACCCCTACTACGCGAAGAACATGCCGATTCCGCAGCGCGATCTCGCGCGGGCGAAGGCGTTGCTGCGGGAAGCCGGAGTGCCGAACCCCAGCTTCACGCTGATGACGCCGACGACGAGCGATGCGCAGAAGATCGCGCAGGTCGTCCAGGCGATGGTCAAGGAGGCCGGCTTCGACGTCAAGATCCAGTCCACCGAGTTCGCGACGTCGCTCGACCTCGCGGACAAGGGCCAGTACGACGCGTATGTCCTCGCATGGAGCGGACGCGCCGACCCGGACGGCAACATTTTCAGCTTCGATGCCTGCAAGCAGCCGCTCAACTATGCGGGCTACTGCAAGCCCGACGTGGACGAGATCCTCAACAAGTCGCGGACGACCCGCGATCCCTCCGAGCGGCGTAAGCTCTTCGAGCAGTTGGCGGCGATCGCGCTCAAGGACAGGCCGATCGTCTACCTGTATCACCGCCATTGGCTCTGGGCCTACACGGCAAAGCTTTCCGGCCTGCGCACGGTTCCCGATGGCCTGGTGCGGGTGCAGGGCCTGAAATTCAACTGAATTTCCTCTGAGCTCGTTTCCTGGTGTAACGCGCCCGGCGAGCGAGCGCGTTGCAGTGGGCCGAGAGCCTGCGGGCTTAGGATGAGGCATGCGCCCGCACGCTCTCGGCCCACTGCAACGCGCTCCGCCAACTGACGTTCAACTTCGAGGCAAACTCATCCTAAGCCCATGGGCTCTCGGTACACCGCCACGATAGCGCAATGACTGCATTCCTGATCCGCCGCATCGCGACGATCGTCCCGACGCTGATCTTCGTGTCGATGCTGATCTTCGGGCTGCAGCAACTGCTGCCCGGCGATCCGGCGGTCGTGCTGGCCGGCGAGGACCGCGATCCGAACGTCGTCGCGTACTTGCACCAGAAGCTCCACCTGGACGAGCCGCTGCCGGTGCGCTACCTGTACTGGATCAACGGCGTGCTGCACGGCGACCTCGGCGAATCGCTGCGCATGCAGAAGCCCGTGCTGGCGTTGATCCTCGAAAAGCTGCCGGTGACGCTCGAGCTCGCGTGTCTGGCGATACTGATCGCGCTCGTGATCGGCGTTCCGGCGGGCATCGTCTCGGCCGTGCGGCGCAACAGCGCGTGGGACTACGCGGCGAACGGCATCGCCCTGTGGGGCCTGTCGACGCCGAACTTCTGGCTCGGCATCATGATGATCCTGCTGTTCTCCGTGACCCTCGGCTGGCTGCCCGCCTCCGGCTTCGTCAGCCCGTTCGAGGACTGGAAGGGCAATCTCGCGACGCTGATCATGCCGGCGTTCGTGCTCGGCAACGCCATCGCCGCAGTGCTGATGCGCCACACGCGAAGCGCCATGCTGCAGGTGCTCTCGTCCGACTATGTGCGCACCGCGCGGGCGAAAGGCCTTCCCGAGCGCAGCGTCATCCTGAAGCACGCGCTGCGCAACGCGCTGATCCCGGTGATCACCCTCGGAGCGCTGGAGCTCGGTACGCTGCTGTCGGGGGCCGTCCTGACCGAGCAGGTCTTCACGATCCCCGGCTTCGGCAAGTTGATCGTCGATGCCGTGTTCAACCGCGACTACGCGGTGGTGCAGGGAGTCGTGCTGTTCACGGCAACCGCCTACATCGTGCTGAACCTGCTCGCCGACATCGCCTACGTGATCGTCAATCCGCAGATTCGGGTGCAGTGATGGCATCGATCGCCGGAGCGGCAGCCTCCGCGGCTCATCCCGGGCGGGCGACACCGCGCGCGCATCCGTTCCGGCGGCTCCTGCGCCGGCGCGGCGCGGCGGTCGGATTGGCGGCGATCGTGTTCTTCGTCGGGCTGGCGGTGCTGGCGCCCCTCGTCTCGCCCTATGATCCGCTGGCGACCAGCTGGACCGCGATCCGCAAGGCACCGAGTTCCGCACACTGGTTCGGCACCGACGAGATCGGCCGCGACGTCCTCGCGCGGGTCATCTGGGGCGCGCGCGCATCGCTGCTCGCCGGCGTCGTCTCGGTGGTGATTTCGCTTTCGATCGGCGTGCCGGTCGGCCTGCTGGCGGGCTACGCCGGCGGCAAGATCGACATGCTGATTTCGCGATTGACCGACGCGATGCTGGCCTGCCCTTTCCTGATCCTGGCGATCGCGTTGGCGGCGTTTCTCGGCCCCAGCCTCACCAACGCGATGATCGCCATCGGCGTCTCCGCGACCCCGGTGTTCGTGCGCCTCACGCGTGGACAGACGCTGGCGATCAAAGCCGAGGAATTCATCCTGGCCGCACGGGCGATCGGCAATCCGCCGTGGCGCGTCGCGGTGCGCCACGTGCTGCCCAACCTCGTTCCCGCGTTGATCGTCCAGGCCACGCTCGCCATCGCCGCCGCGGTCATCGCCGAAGCGAGCCTCTCGTTCCTCGGCCTGGGGCAGCAGCCGCCGGCGCCGAGCTGGGGCAGCATGCTGAACACCGCCAAGAACTACATCGACAACGCCCCGTGGATGGCCGTGTGGCCGGGCCTGTCGATTTTCGTGCTGGTGCTGTCGTTCAACCTCGTCGGCGACGGTCTGCGCGATGCGCTGGACCCGCGACACGTGTGACCCGGAGGGGCGACATTCAATCGGTGCAGGAGAACGCGAGCACTTCGCCCGAATCGCCGCCGTACGCGTGTCCGAAGCTGATGCGGCCGCGACCGTGCAGGATCATCTCTTCGCGCCGGACGTGAATCTCGGGCTCGCCCTCGACCGTGACGTACGTGCCGTTGGAGCTCTGGTCGACGAGCACGAACTTGTCGCGGCGACGCTCGATCCTGGCATGCAACCGCGAAGCCATGCGGTCGACGATCACCACGTCGTTTTGCGGATCACGGCCAAGCCTGATCACCGGATTGGCCTCGCCCAGCACGATCTCGCGCGCGCCGTGGTGCAACCGGATGCGCGCCGGCGGCGTCACCGGCCGTGTCGCCAATGCCGTCAGGTCGCTGTCGGAAGCCTGCCAGAGCAACTCGAATATCCCGATGTCGCTGTGCTTGCCCTTCACCGTCAGCGAATCGATTTCGCGGACGCGGGCCCGCAGAACCGGCGCCAGCAGCGCCGCCGTCTGCGCCGAAAGGATGACCTGCTCCCCCTTCGCCAGCGCCGCCATGCGCGCGGCGACGTTCACGGAATCGCCGAAGACGTCGCCTTCCACCTCGATCGCGGGACCGAAGTGAAAGCCGACGCGGATGGCCAGCCGCGTGCGCCCGACGGGCGGCAGATCGAAAATCCTCGCCTGCATTTCGGCGGCGGCCTCGGTAGCCAGGTCCGCTGTCGGAAAGACTGCCATCACCTCGTCGCCGATGGTCTTGACCACCCGGCCTCCGTATCCCTCGCACGCGACCCGCACGAGCGAAAGGCAACGGCCGATCGTCGCCAGCGCCTCGGCATCGCCCACGGTCTCGTAGAGCCGGGTGCTGCCGCTGACGTCGGCGAAAAGGACGGCCAGGTTCGAAGCGTCGTTCGTCATGGGTGCTACGGACAATCCGGGACGGACCCGAATATTTGCCGAATTGGCCGAGTCCGATCCTGGGTATTCTACGCCGTGATCGACCCGTGCCGTCCCGGCGCCGGGATGCGCGGGGTTGCGCCGCGCGCCACTTCGCCCCGGCTACCTATAGAATTGCGCCTTTCGCGGTTGCGGCACCCGCCGTCCGCCTCATGAGGGCGGGGGCGTGGCTTTCCGTTCGACGGGAGAACCTCGTATGAATACTGCTGGCATCACGGGCAAGAGCCTCCGCGCGGCGTTGGCCGCCACGAGCTGCGCACTCGCATTCGCGGCGGGCTCCACCCTGACGGGCTGCAGCGAGGTCTGGAACAATCCGCATCCGCTCGGATCGGAAAAGACGAACACGATGTTCGTGCCCTTCCGCGAACGCTCGCCGAAGTACCTCGACCCGGTCAGCTCCTATTCCAACGACGAGACACCGTATACGTATCAGGTGTACGAGCCGCTCTACGGCTATCACTACCTGAAGCGGCCCTACGAGCTCGTGGGCCGCACCGCCGTGGAGATCGCCCGGCCGCGTTACCTCGACAAGGACGGCAAGCCATTGCCGGACGATGCGCCGGGCGATCAGGTCGCCGAGACGGTGTTCGATATCCGGATCAAGCCGGGCATCAAGTTCGCGCCGCACCCCGCGTTCGCCAAGGACGCAAACGGCAGCTACGCGTATCACGCGATGAAGAAGGCAGACGTCGCCGACAAGCACAAGATCACAGACTTCACGCAAACCGGCACGCGCGAGCTGACGGCGGACGACTACGTCTACGCGATCCGGCGGCTGGCGACGCCGCGGGTCAAGTCACCGTCGTTCTCGACGATGGCCGACTACATCGTCGGGCTGAAGGAGTACGGCGAACGAATCGTTGCAACCGACAAGGAACTGCGCAAGGATCTGGCGCCGACCGACCGCGACCTGCCGTTCCTCGATTTCCGCGAATATTCGTTCCCCGGCGCCGAAGCGCTCGACAAGCACACGCTGCGCATTCGGGTGAAGGGCAAGTATCCGCAGTTCAAGTACTGGCTGGCGATGACCTTCTTTGCGCCGGTCCCGTGGGAGGCCGAGAAGTTCTACTCGCAGCCCGGGATGGCCGAGAAGAACCTCACGCTCAACTACTGGCCGGTCGGCACCGGGCCGTACATGCTGACCGAGTACATCGAGAACCGGCGGCACGTGCTCGAGCGCAACCCGAACTTCCGTGGCGAGCCCTATCCGTGCGAGGGCGAACCCGGCGACAGGGAGAAGGGCTACCTGGCCGATTGCGGGAAGACGATCCCGTTCGTCGACAAAGTGGTCTTCGATATCGAGAAGGAAGGCGTGCCGCTGCAGGCGAAATTCCTGCAGGGCTATTACGACTCGCCGGCGATCGAGCGCCTCGACTACGGAACGTCGATGATCGTCGCCATGGGCGACTCCAAGGAAAAGGAGAAGGAGTACCGCGAAAAGGGCATCAAGCTGCCGACCACGATCGAGGCGAACAACTGGTACATCGGCTTCAACTGGCTCGATCCGGTCGTCGGCAAGGGAGACACGCCCGAACAGGCCGAACGCAACCGGAAGCTGCGCCAGGCACTGTCGATCGCGCTCGACTGGGAAGAGCACATCGCGATCTTCGAGCGTGGCCAGGGCGTGGCCGCGCAGGGGCCCCTGCCGCCGTCGCTTTTCGGCTATCGCGACGACGGACCGGCGGCATTCAATCCGGTCGTCTACACCCGGGGACCCGACGGAAAACCGGTGAGGCGCACGATCGACGAGGCGAAGAGGCTGCTCGCCGAAGCCGGTTATCCCGACGGGCGCGACGCCAGGAGCGGAAAGCCGCTCGTGGTCAATTTCGACTATCAGAGCTCGCCCACGCCCGGGAACAAGGCCCTGCTCGAGTGGTACACGAAGCAGTTCGCGAAGATCGGTGTCCAGCTGGAAGTCCGGGCGACCGACTACAACCGGTTCCAGGACAAGATCAGCAAGGGTTCCGTCCAGATCTTCTTCTGGGGTTGGCTCGCCGATTACCCCGACGCGGAAAACTTCCTGTTCATGCTGTACGGCCCGAACTCGAAGGCGCTTACGGGCGGCAACGGCGAGAACAACACGAACTACCAGAACCCCGAGTTCGACGAACTGTTCAAGCAGATGAAGTTCCTGGACGATGGCCCGGAGAAGCAGAAGCTGATCGACCGAATGATCGAGATCGTCCAGAAGGACGCCGTCTGGAGTTTCGGCTATTTCCCGACCTCCGCGGCCGCATATCACCAGTGGATCGCCAACGGCAAGCCGACGCAGATCATCCGCAACCACATCGGCTACCTGCGCCTCGACCCAGGCCTGCGCACCCGCAAGCTCGACGAATGGAACAAGCCGATCTGGTGGCCCATCCCGCTGATTGCCGCGGTCCTCGTGGCCGGCATCGTGCCAGCATGGTTCGCCTGGCGCCGGCGCGAGCGCGAGACGGCTGGCCGCACGCTGGCGCATGAGGGCAGCGCGCCATGATCAACTACATCGTTCGCCGCATCGGCTACGGAGTGCTCATCCTGATCGGCGTCAATCTGTTCACCTTCGCGCTGTTCTTCACGGTGAACACCCCCGACGACATGGCGCGGATGAACATCGGCGGCAAGCGCGTCTCGCAGGACGCGATCGAAAAATGGAAGGTCGAGCGCGGCTACAACAAGCCGCTGTTCTGGAACGCGGAGGCGCCCGGCACCGGAAGACTCACCAACACCATCTTCTTCGACCGCTCGGTCCAGCTCTTCGCGCTCGACTTCGGCGCATCCGACAGCGGCCGCGACATCGGCTACGAGATCAGGAAGCGGGTGGGTCCATCGGTGGCGCTCGCGATTCCGAGTTTCATCCTCGGCGTGTTCGCCGTCATCGTCTTTTCGCTGCTGATGGTGTTCTTCCGGAATACCTACCTCGAATTCTGGGGCTTCGCGCTGGCCGTGTTCCTGATGTCGATTTCGGCGCTGTTCTACATCCTCATGGGCCAGTTCTTCTTCAGCAAGGTACTGAAGCTGGTGCCGATTTCGGGCTACTCGGGCGGGTCCGACATCTTCGTCTTCCTCGCGCTCCCCGTGATCATCGGCATCGTGTCGCGGCTGGGCGGCGAGGCGCTGTTCTACCGGACCATGTTCCTCGAGGAGATCGGCAAGGACTACGTGCGCACCGCGCGCTCGAAGGGATTGTCGGAGACCGTCGTGCTGTTCCGCCACGTGCTGCGCAACGCGCTGCTGCCGATACTGACAAGCACCGTGGCGGTGCTTCCGCTCCTCTTCCTCGGGGCGCTGATCATGGAGTCGTTCTTCGGCATTCCGGGTCTCGGCAGCTACACGATCGACGCCATCAACGCGCAGGATTTCGCCATCGTTCGCTCGATGGTGTTCGTCGGTTCGGCGCTCTACATCCTCGGCCTGATCCTGACGGACATTTCGTACACCGTCGCCGATCCGCGCATCCGTCTGAGTTAAGGATGAACGACCCCCACGCTCACTACGTTCGCTGTCCCCCGAGGGACACCCGCGCGAACAGGGCGAAGCCAAGGCCCGGAGGGCGCGTCTGCGAGCGCGGGTGGCGGCCGACTCCGCGACTCAATGCATCCTGCACGACATCGCGGAGGCCGCGCCCAGCGCCCTTCGGACGGCCGGGCGGGGGGATGAACGACCCCCACGCTCTCTACGTTCGCTGCCCCCCGAGGGGGCGCACAGCGCCCTTCGGACGGCCGGGCGGGCGCTGACCATGCCCAAACTCGTATTCCTCGCCACGGACGTCGTCCTGTACGTGCTGCTGGCCGCGATCGCGCTTTACACGTGGCACGCGCTGCGCACACCGACGCTGCGACAGACCTGGCGCACCGTACTGCACGATCCGTCGGCGATGTCGGCGGCGGTCGTGCTCGCGGTATTTCTCGTCATCTCGGTGCTCGACTCGGTCCACTTTCGCCTGCTGCTCCCGCCCGCCGCCGGAACTGCGGCCGATGCCGCGCCCGCCTATTCGACGCGCACGCTGTCGCTGGTCGACTGGCTGCTGACGGGACCGCGCGAGTCACGCGAGAAGACGTACTCGGTTCCCCTCGGCACACACCAGTACTCGAAGGAATCGATGCTGGTCGACGGCAAGACCGTTCGCGACTATCCACGCCTGAAGTTCGGCGGCGCCCAGCTGACGGACGTCGACCGCGAATGGGCGCGCGACATCGCCGTGCGGTCGAGCGTGGGGCTCGCGGCCGGAGCGCTCGGCGCGGCGGCGCTATGGGTGCTCGTGGCCGCCCTGCGCGCGCGGTCGGTGCGCGGCGGCATCGCTGCCTCGCTGCGGGCGATCTGGCAGCGTGCGACCGGGATGCCGCTGCGCGCGATGCTGCTGACGGCGTCGATGCTGGCGGTTTTCTTCGGCTGGGTTGCCGCGCTGTGGCCCTATTACCACGTGTTCGGCACCGACCAGACGGGCAACGACGTGCTGTTCCAGGCGATCAAGTCGATTCGCACCGCTGTCGTGATCGGCTCGCTGGCAACGCTCGCGACGCTGCCGTTCGCGATCGTGTTCGGGATCCTCGCCGGCTACTACAAGGGCCGCGTCGACGATGCGATCCAGTACCTCTATACGGTGCTGTCGTCGATCCCCTCCGTGCTGCTGATCGCCGCGTTCGTGCTGATGATCCAGGTGTTCCTCGACAAGAACCCGCAGATGTTCGAGACCGGGCTGGAGCGCGCCGACGTCCGCCTGTTCCTGCTGTCGGTGATCCTCGGCATCACCGGCTGGGCGACGCTCGCGCGGCTGCTCCGAGCGGAGACGCTGAAGCTCACCGAGCTTGACTACGTGCAGGCGGCGCGCGCGTTCGGCGTGTCGGATGCAGGCATCATGCGCCGGCACATCCTGCCCAACGTAATGCACGTGGTGCTGATCGTCGCCGTCCTCGATTTTTCGGGCCTCGTGCTGTACGAGGCGGTGCTCTCGTATGTCGGCGTCGGCGTGGACCCGACCACCAACAGCTTCGGCACCATGATCAACAGCGCACGGACGGAGCTCTCGCGCGACCCCGCGGTCTGGTGGAATCTGCTGGCCGCATTCGCGTTCATGGTGACCCTGGTGCTGTCGATGCAGCTCTTCGCGAGCGCGGTGCGCGAGGCGTTCGATCCGCGCGCGCGGGCTTTCCGGGTCCGGCGCAGCAAGCCGTCGGCGGGCACCACCGCCCCCGTTCCCGCCACCACGCCTGCTGCGGCGGCGGCCGAATAGGATCCGACGATGCTCCAGATCGAGAACCTCACGACCGACCTCGATTCGGAGCACGGCGTCGTGCGCGCGGTCGATGCGCTCACCCTCGCGATCGACCGCGGCGAGACCTTCGCGCTGGTCGGTGAATCGGGCTGCGGCAAGTCGATGACCGCGCTGTCGATCCTGCGGCTGCTGCCAGACAGCGGACGCGTCAGCTCCGGCCGTGTGGACGTCGACGGCACCGACATCACCCAGCTGCCCGAAGCCAGGATGCGTGACATTCGCGGGCGTCGGATCAGCATCATCTTCCAGGAGCCATCGACGAGCCTCAACCCGGTGATGACGGTCGGCCGCCAGATTTCCGAGGTGATCGAGCGCCACACGGCGCTGCGCGGCGATGCGGCGCTAGCGAAGGCGGTGGACTGGCTGAAGCGGGTCGGCATTCCCGACCCCGAAAGACGCGTCGCCGACTACCCTTTCCAGATGTCCGGCGGCCAGAAGCAGCGGGTGATGATCGCCATAGCGTTGGCGGCGGAGCCGGACATCGTCATCGCCGATGAACCGACGACCGCGCTCGACGTCACGATCCAGGCGCAGATCCTCGACCTGCTGAAGGAATTGCAGGCCGCGCACAAGATGGCGATGCTCCTGATCACGCACGATCTGGCGATCGTCGCGCAGATGGCGCACCGCGTGGCGCTGATGTACGCGGGCCAGATCGTCGAAGTGGCCGACGTCAAGGAGTTCTTCGATCACCCGCTGCACCCGTACGCGGTCAACCTGTTCGAGGCGCTGCCCGACACGGGCAAGCGCGGTCGCCGGCTGGCGTCGATTCCGGGCACCGTGCCGCCGCTCGACCAGCCGTTCACCGGCTGCCGCTTCGCCGATCGCTGCGGCAACGCGACCGACCGCTGCCGCGCCGCGCCGCCGCCGCTGGTCGGATTCCGGCCGAACCATGCCGTGCGCTGCGTCCTGTACGAGGGCGTGGGACCGACGGAACCGACGTGGCGCGTGTTCAACAAGGATCCGGCCCTGCCGGCCGATGCCCCCGTCGGTGCAGCGATCCTCGAAGTGCGGGACTACCGGGTCTGGTTTCCGATTCGCAAGGGCCTCTTGAAGCGCACGGTCGGCCACGTCAAGGCGGTCGACGGCGTTTCGTTCGTCATCCCCGCCGCATCGACGCTGGCGCTGGTCGGCGAATCGGGCAGCGGCAAGACCACCGTCGGCAAGGCCGTGCTGCAGCTGCTGCGCACCACGGCGCGGATCACCGGAACGGCGCTGCTGCAAGGCCAGCCGCTCGAACAGCTGAGCGGCGAGGCGTTGCGCACCGCGCGGCGCGCGGCGCAGATCGTCTTCCAGGACCCGTTCGCGTCGCTCAATCCGCGGATGCGCGTCAACGAGATCCTCGAGGAAGGCGTCGCGTCGCTGTGCCCCGACATCGCACCGACCGAGCGCACCGAACGCGTCGCCGCGTTGCTGGAGCGGGTCGGCCTGCGGCGCGACGTCCTCACGCGCTATCCGCACGAGTTCTCCGGCGGCCAGCGCCAGCGCCTGGCCATCGCCCGCGCCCTCGCGGTCGAGCCGAAGCTGATCGTCGCCGACGAGCCGACGTCGGCCCTCGACGTCTCGGTGCAGGCGCAGATCCTCAACCTGCTGAAGGAACTGCAGCGCGAGCTCGGCGTCGCCTACCTCTTCATCACGCACAACTTCGGCGTCGTCGAGTATCTCGCGCACGACATCGCGGTGATGCGCGACGGACGACTCGTCGAAGCAGGTCCCGCCGAGCAGATTCTGACCCGGCCGCAGCACGAGTACACACGCTCGCTGCTGGCGGCCGTGCCGCGGCTGCAGCGCACGGCGGCGTAGGCACCGCCAAATCGCCGCGGCGCCGGAGCCGGGTTCACTGCAGCTCGATGCCGGCCTTCTTCACGAGCTTCGCGTATTTCGCCAATTCGCTGCGGAAGAACTGGGCGGCGAATTCCGGCGAGCTCACGTTGATCGTGTTGCCCTGCTTCGCCATCGCCTCGCGCACGTCGGGCGCGGCGAAGGCCGCCGCCACCGCCTCGTTGATGCGCTTGACGTCCGGCGCGGACAGCTTCGCCGGACCGATGATCGCGAACCAGCCTTCGACGACATAACCGGGCATGCCCTGCTCGACCATCGTCGGAATGTCAGGCGCGGCCGCGAGACGTGTTGACGCCCCCACGCCGATGGCGCGCAGCGTTCCGCTCTTCAGGTGCTGCTGGACCGACGGCAGCGAAAGCGCGCCGATCTCCACCTGCCCGCCGATCAGATCGGTGAGCATGGGCCCCACACCCTTGTACGGAATGTGCGTGGCCTTGACGCCCGCCTCGTCCATGAACATTTCCGCGGCCAGATGCAGGATCGTGCCGTTTCCCGAGGAGCCGTAGTTGTAGACCCCTGGATTCGCCTTGAGCAGCGCCACCAGTTCCTGCGCAGTCCGCGCCGGCACCTTCGCGGGATTGACCACCAGCACGACCGGCGTCGACCCGATGACTGCGATCGGCGTGATGTCGGCGATCGGATCGAAAGGCAGCGACTTGTAGACGCTGGGATAGATCACGTGGTTGTTGGAGACTACGCTCAACGTCATGCCGTCCGGCGCCGACCGGACCAGCGCTGAAGTCCCGACGATGCCCCCTGCCCCCGGCTGATTGTCGATCACGATCGGGTAGCCCAGTGCCTTGGACAGCGCCGGCTGGGCCGCGCGCACGATGGTGTCGACACCGGACGCGGTGGCCACCGGCAGGATGAGCTTGATCGTCCGCTCGCCGATCTGCGCTCGGACGCCTCCGGATCCGCCGAGCAGGAGCCCCGCCAAAGCCAGGCATGCGAAGCTCTTCGCGGTCCAGGCCGCGGTGAGTCCGTGCGCGCACGGGGTCGTCATCGATTCCTCCTTGAATTCGCGTGAGACGGTTGCGCCAATCAGGCAACCGCCGCCTGCGCGAGCAGCTTGTCGATCTGGTCGGGCGCGTACCCGATGGTGCCGAGCACTTCGCGCGTGTGTTCGCCCAGCCTTGGCGGATCGATTCGCACGCCGAGGCGGCGGCCCTGCAGCGTGAACGGAAACAGCGTCGTCTTGACCTTCTGACCCGCCTTCTCGCCGTCGGGCAGGCGGACATCGGCCAGGCCGCCGGTTGCCGCGAGGTGAGGGTCGTCGTAGAGCTCCTCGGGCTTGCGTATCGGCGCGAAGGGCAGCCCCGCGTTCTCGAACAGGGAGGCGAGCTCGTCGGCACTCCGATGGGCCAGCCGCTCGCGGATTGTGGCGAGCAGCCTGGGCCGCTCCCGCACGCGTTGATTGTTGGTGGACAGGGAGCGATCCGCCTTGAGATCCGCGAATCCGAGCGCATCGCAAAAGGTCACCCACTGCGCGTCGCTCACCGCGGCCAGAAAGATCTGCTCGCCATTCCGGACGGTAAACACATCGTACACGGCCCACGGGTTGTCGCGCGCCGGCATCGGTGCAGGGTGCCTGCCGGTCATCGCGAATTGCAGCATGTGCTGGCCCATCAGGAACACGTTGTTCTCGAACAGCGCCGATTGCACTTCCATGCCCTTGCCGGTGATGCCGCGCTGAATCAGCGCCCCGAGAGCGCCTATCGCACCGAACAGGCCGCCCATGATGTCGTTGACGCTCGTGCCGGCGCGCAGCGGATCGCCCGGACGGCCCGTCATGTAGGCGAGTCCTCCCATCATCTGCACGACTTCGTCGAGCGCCGTGCGGTGCTCGTAGGGTCCCGGCAGAAAACCCTTGTGGCTGACGTAGATGAGCCGCGGGTTCAGCGCCGAGAGCGCCGCATAGTCCAGCCCGTACTTGTCCATCGTGCCCGGCTTGAAGTTCTCGGCGACGACGTCGGCGGTAACCGCGAGCCTGCGCGCCACTTCGGCACCGACCGGGTGATGCAGGTCGATCGCGATGCTCTTCTTGTTGCGGTTGAACATCGGAAAGAATCCGGCACCCGCGCCCAGCAGGCGGCGCGTGCGATCGCCGTCGATGGGCTCGATCTTGATCACCTCGGCGCCCATGTCCGCCAGGACCATCCCGCAGGTCGGACCCATCACCATGTGCGTGAATTCGATGACGCGCAGGCCGGCGAGCGGTTGCGGTGTCGGGATCGGGGCAGCGGCGCTCATGCGGCGCGTCCGGGTTCCGGCGCCCGCATCGTCCTGGGAAGGCCCGCGCGCCACAGCGCGCCGTGCAGCGCTTCGCCTTCGAGCCATCGTGCCACCTTGGCGCGAAGCGCGATCAGCTTGTCGAAGTCCTGCCCGGTTGCAATCCCCATGCTCGCAAAGAGGTAGGCCAGGTCTTCCGTCGTGACGTTGCCGCTGGCCCCGGGAGCATGCGGACACCCGCCGATCCCCGCCAGGCACGCATCGAAGCGGTTGATGCCGACCTGCCACGCGGCGACCACATTGGCGATGCCGAGCCCGCGCGTATCGTGAAAGTGCCCGCAGGCCAGGCGATCACCGGCGATTCGAATGGATCGCTCGAACAGGTCGCGCACTATCGCCGGATCGGCGTAGCCGACGGTATCCGCCAGGCCCACGCGATCCACACCCAGATCGAGAACCGCCTTCAACAGGCGCAACACTTCGGCAGGTTCCACCCGGCCCTGGATCGTGCAGCCGAAGGCGGTGCTGATGCCCACTTCGATCAGGCAGTCGGAGCCGGCTGCGTCGCGGGCGGCACGAATGCGGGCGATTTCCTGCACGACCTCGTCGGGCGTCTTGCGCAGGTTGGCGAGACTGTGCGCGTGACTCGCCGACAGCGGCAACAGCATGAGGTCGGCCCCGCATTCGATGGCCCGCTCGGCACCCTTGAGGTTGGGAACGAGAACGGAAGTGAACAGCCCGGGCAGAGTCTTGGCGTAGGCGACGAGCGCGGCCGTGTCGGCGAGCTGCGGCAGAAGGCGGGCCGGGACGAACGAGCCGACCTCGATCTCCCGCTGGCCGGCGGCGTACGCCTCGCGAATCCACTCGATCTTCTGGTCCGTGGGCAGGACGCGAGCGATGCTCTGCAGGCCATCGCGCAGGCCGACTTCGCGAATGACGACGGGGTTGGGCTGGCGCACCATGAGGCCGACAGTCTAGACGTTCCGCGGAACGTCGTCAGCGGTATTTGCGAAGCCGCATCCCCCTTGACGCATTGCCCTGCAGCGCAAACAATCGGCACTAGACGCTCCGTAGCGCCCTCCGCAGTTATCCCGAGGAATCTCCCATGTCCCTGACGACACCGGCCGCTCGCCGCGACCTTTCCTTTCATCTCCATCCCGCGACCAACCTGCGATTGGTCCAGACCGAAGGGCCGCTCGTCATCACCCGCGGCGAAGGCGTCTACGTCTACGACGACGAAGGCAGGCGCTACCTCGAGGGCATGGCCGGGCTGTGGTGCGCGTCGCTGGGATTTTCGGAGCGGCGGCTGGCCGAGGCTGCCTACAAGCAGATGTGCGAGCTGCCCTTCTATCACAGCTTCGCCGGCAAGGTGCCCGCGATCAGCACCGAGCTCGCGGAGCGACTGATCGGCATGGCCCCGGCGGGCATGGCCAAGGTGCTGTTCGCCAATTCGGGGTCCGAGGCTAACGACACCGCGATCAAGCTCGCCTGGTACATCAACAACGCGCTCGGCCGCCCGCAGAAGAAGAAGATCATCTCGCGGCAGCGCGCGTACCACGGCGTCACCATCGCCAGCGCGAGCCTCACCGGCCTCGCGTTCGCCCACACGGACTTCGACCTGCCGATCGCCCGCATCCTGCACGCGGACTGCCCATACTACTACCGCGGCGCGCGACCCGGTGAAAGCGAGGAGGCTTTTGCCGCGCGCCTCGCCGCCAATCTCGAGCAGTTGATCCTGCGCGAAGGCCCCGACACGGTCGCTGCGTTCTTCGCCGAGCCGGTGATGGGCGCCGGCGGCGTGATCGTCCCTCCGGCAACCTATTTCGACCGCGTGCAGCCGATTCTGAAGAAATACGAGATCCTGTTCGTCGCGGACGAGGTGATCTGCGGCTTCGGCAGGACCGGCAACATGTTCGGTTCGCAGACGTTCGACCTGCAGCCCGACATCATGACCCTGGCGAAGGCGTTGTCGGCGGGTTACTTGCCGATCTCGGCCAACCTGGTATCCGGCAAGGTCTACGAGATCCTGCTGGCGCAGAGCGACAAGCTCGGCATCTTCGGCCACGGCTACACGTACTCGTCCCATCCGGTGCCTGCGGCGGTGGCCCTCGAAACGCTGAAGATCTACGAGGAGCGCGACATCGTTGCGCAGGTGCGACGCGTCGGCCCGCGGATGCAGGCGGGAATTCGCAGCTACGCCGATCATCCGTTGATCGGTGACGCGCGCGGCATCGGACTCATCGGGGCCGTGGAGGTGGTACGTGACAAGACTGCCAGGCAGAGCTTCGATCCCAAGGCGGGCGTCGCCGCGTACCTCGTGCGTCGCGCCCAGCACCACGGCGCGATCCTGCGCAACATGCCGGGTGATATCGTCGCGTTCAGCCCGCCGCTCGTCATCAGCGAGGCCGAGATCGACGAGATGATGGGCTGCTTCGGCAAGGCGCTCGACGACACCTGGACGATGGTGAAAGAGAAGGGTCTCGTGTGACCCCGACGAGCGCATGCGGTGCGCGGTACACGAGGCGCTGATCGATGGCGGAGAGGAAGACGATCATCGTCACCGGCGCGAGCCGCGGCATCGGGCACGCGACGGCGCTGCGCTTCCACAGCGAGGGCTGGCGAGTGATCACCGTGTCGCGCACGCCGCCACCGGGCCAGTGCCCGTGGAGCCGCGAGCGCTCGCACATCCTCCTCGACCTGTCGGACCTCGGCAACATCGTCCGCTGCATCGAGATCATGCGCGGCATGCTCGCCGACGGCGCGCTGCATGGGCTCGTCAACAATGCGGGGATCTCGCCGAAGGGACCGGGCGGCAGCCGACTCGATTCGCTGACGACGGATATCGACATCTGGCAGTCGATGTACAACACGAACTTCTACGCGCCGCTGCTGCTCACCCGCGGGTTCGCGGCCGAACTCTCGCAGGGACGTGGCGCGGTGGTGAACCTCACGTCGATTGCCGGTTCCCGCGTGCACAAGTTCGCGGGATCGGCCTACGCGACGTCGAAGGCGGCGCTCGCCGCGCTTACCCGGGAGATGGCCTTCGATCTCGCCCCGCTGGGGGTTCGTGTCAACGCGGTCGCACCCGGCGAGATCGACACCGCGATCCTCTCGCCCGGAACACCCGAGATCGTCGAGCGGAACATTCCGCTGCATCGGCTGGGAACGATCGACGAAGTCGCCGACCTGATCTGGTTTCTCTGCTCGACGCAGGCGACCTACATCACCGGGGCGGAGATCCCGATCAATGGTGGGCAGGATGTCTGACCCCATCGTCCGCTTCGTCGGCATCGGCAAGACCTACGACGGCGTCTCCCGCGTCGTCGACGACCTCCGGCTCGACGTCGAGCGGGGCGAGTTCCTGACGCTGCTTGGGCCGTCGGGTTCCGGCAAGACGACGACGCTCATGATGCTGGCCGGATTCGAGACGCCGACGTCGGGCGAGATCCTGCTCGACGGCAAGCCGCTGTCGCGCCTGCCGCCGTACAAGCGCCAGATCGGCATGGTCTTCCAGAACTACGCGCTGTTCCCGCACATGACGGTCGCCGAGAACATCGGTTTCCCGCTTTCCGTGCGCGGCATCGCGCGGAACGAGATCGCGCAGCGGGTCGACCGCGTATTGGACATGGTTCAGCTCACCGGATTCGGTGGCCGCCGGCCGGCGCAGCTTTCGGGCGGGCAGCAGCAGCGGATCGCCGTCGCCCGCGCGCTCGTGTTCGAGCCGAAGCTCGTGCTGATGGACGAGCCGCTCGGGGCACTCGACAAGCAGCTGCGCGAGCAGATGCAGCTGGAGATCCGGCGTTTGCACCAGCGGCTGGGCGTGACGATGGTCTACGTGACCCACGACCAGGCGGAGGCACTGACGATGTCGGACCGCATCGCGGTGTTCCATCGCGGGAAGATCCAGCAGCTGGACGGGCCGGAGCAGCTCTACGAGACACCCGTCAATGCCTTCGTCGCACGATTCATCGGCGAGAACAACCGCTTCGAGGGCCGCCTGCAGTCGATCTCCGGCACGCGGTGCTCGGTGAGAATCGCCGGCGACGCCTGCATCGAAGGTTCGCTGGCCGCGCCGCTGCCGGCCGGCGCCAGGGTCACGGTCTCGCTGCGGCCGGAGCGGGTGCAAATCTGCGCACCCGGGCATACAATTCCGGCAGTTGCCGGATGTCGGCTCGCGGGCGCGCTGCGCGAGGTCATCTATCTCGGCGATCACGTCCGGGCGCGCGTGGCGCTGCCGGGCAACGACGATTTCACCGTCAAGCGGCCGATCGACGAGGCGCACAAGCTGCCGGCGGTCGGCGAGGCAGTCGAATTGGCGTGGGCGCCCGAGCACTGCCGGGCGTTCGCGCGCGAGGACGAAGCGGTATAACCCCAAGGAGGATCCGATGAAGCAAGGCATGAAGTCGAAGCTGGTTGTACTGGCGGCCGTGGCAGCCGCCGTTTCCGCGAGCGCCGTTGCGCGCGACCTCACCGTCGTATCCTGGGGCGGCGCGTACCAGGACGCACAGCGCGAGGTCTACTTCAAGCCGTTCATGGCGACCGGCGTCAAGATGGCCGAAGAGAGCTGGGATGGCGGCGTGGGCACGCTGCGCACGAAGATCAAGGGCGGCAACAACAACTGGGACGTCGTGCAGGTTGAATCCGACGAGCTGCTGATCGGCTGCGAGGAAGGTCTCTACGAGAAGCTCGACTGGGCGAAGCTCGGGGGGAAGGACAAGTACCTGCCGGATGCGGTCAACGATTGCGGCGTCGGCGCCATCGTCTACAGCTTCGTGCTCGCCTACGACGGCGACAAGATCAAGAGCGACCCGCCGAAGAACTGGTCCGATTTCTGGAACACGCAGAAGTGGCCGGGCAAGCGCTCGCTGCGCAAGGGACCGAAGACGACGCTGGAAATCGCGCTGCTGGCCGACGGCGTCGCGCCGCAGGATGTCTACAAGACGCTCGCCACCGACGCCGGCGTCGAGCGCGCGTTCAAGAAGCTCGACCAGCTCAAGCCCAACATCGTGTGGTGGGAAAAGGGCGCGCAGCCGCCGCAGCTCCTCGCGTCGGGCGAAGTGGTGATGACCAACGCCTACAACGGCCGCATCGCCACCGCCAACGAAAAGGACAAGAAGAACTTCAAGATCGCCTGGACGAACAATCTCTACACG
>Ga0209048_10000180_pt1 | contig 67546 bp, 58 predicted proteins | sample FrelakmetCRP12CR_FD_187146 | JGI IMG/M metagenome (GOLD analysis project Ga0209048, IMG submission 187146) | Freshwater lake sediment microbial communities from the University of Notre Dame, USA, for methane emissions studies - CRP12 CR (SPAdes)... | ecosystem: Environmental > Aquatic >...
GATCTCGCGATTGCCAAATATGTCGCGCGCCGGGAGAAGGATATTGTTTTCACGCGTGAACTTGCCAAGCGAGGAATCGTGTCGCGCGATCGTTTGCTCACATTGCTCGACCAGACTGCCGTTTCTGAGGAAGCGCGCGGCCGAATTCTTACTCACATCGCCAAGGATTTTGGCGTTCAAAATGAACTGGATGGAACTCAGCAGGGCCCGGAGACCGGGCACGAGCCAATACGTGCTGCAGGCTCGCTCAGCCTCGAGGAGATTCGAGCGCAGGCTCGGAAAGACTGGCTGAAATTGCGAGAACAGCAACGCGGAGAATCGCTGTCAGGCAAACCAGATCGGAATCACGATCAAGAACATGACAATCCGCCAAAGGATCACGGGACAAGTATCGACGGCGATACGACTGAGTAGCTGCTGATCTTGCCGACCGACCGGTTTACGCCAAGTGAATTGTTGCAGTTGTCGCTACGGAGCCTTGTCGAGCGCGCCGACCTGCGCCGCGCTGATCGGATCGGCGTAACGATTGCCGAAATGCGTGCGCACGTAGTTGATCACAGCCGCGATCTGTTCATAGCTGAGGGCGGGCGGTGAAAAGAACATGGCCCCGGCGCCGTGCTTGGCGCCGAACGCCGGCATGTTGCTGCGTCCGCCGAGAATCGTGAGCGCCATGAACGTCGATGATTTCAAATCGGGGTTGTTGGCGAGCGCCGGATATTTGCCCGCGCCTTCGGCGCCCATGGCGTCCGGCATGTGGCAACCCTGGCAGATGTGCTGGAAGATCTCGGCGCCGTTGCTGGTGCTCAGCTGCGGCGCGACGAACATGCGCGAGCTCTGCGCGCGCACCGGCGCTTGCACGCCGCAGAGGATCAGCAGCCCGAGAGCCGCTGTGATCACCATCCTCATGGGGGCGGTCGTCATACGGGTTGTCGTCATGTGGCCGCTCCCGCCGCTGCCGCCGCGACCGCACGCCGGTGCAGGCGGTCGATCGCATCCAGGGCGGAGGTCACCGCGCCTTCCTGCCACGCCGCCAGATACGAGGCATGTTCGCCCGCCAGCGCGATGCGCCCGTCGATCCGGCAGAGATTGTCGTAGTGCTGAGCGCGCGCCTCATCGGACCACATGCCGAAGCAGCCGAGCGTGAAGGGCGAGCGGTGCCAGGCCACGGAGATCCCGTTCTCGTACTCCTCGTGATACTGCGGATGGATCTGGCTGCCGTACTCGACGGTCTTCTTGACCCGGTCTTGCGGCGCGAGCGCGGTGAATTCCGTCGCGTTGGGACCGAACAGGTACGCTCCCAGCAGCACGCCCTTGCCGCCGCCCAAATAACCGCTGCTGGGGTAGCCGATGTTGGTGATCGGCAGATCGGTGTAGGTGATGCCGCCGTAAATTTGCTCGTCCTGTTCCCAGAAGCGGCGTTTGAATTGCAGGCCCACCTTTACTGCGGCGCCGTAGGGGACCGCGGCGATCGCCTCGGTCATGGGTTGACCGACGTTCATCGGAATCTGCTTGAGGATCGACAGCGGGATGGTGCAGACGCACCAGTCCGCGCTGACCGTGCGGCGGCTCATCGCTGCCGCCCGGTCCTCGAAGGTGGCGCTGACGCCGTGCTCATCCTGGTGGATGTCGATGACCTTGGCGTTGTAGCGGATCGCTGATCCTAACTCGCGGGCTAAGGCCTGGCCGACGACACCCATGCCGCCGACCGGCTGAAACAAGGTCGTCTGCATGTCGTAGTAATCACCGAAAGCAAGGGCCTCCCACAGATGGGACTGAAGCAGATCGGTCAGCCCCACCGGCTCCGACAGCACCGGGTGCCCGCTGAGCCCGCCGCCGGGATCTTGCGCGAAACCACGGCGGTCGCTCGAGTCGAAAGTCTTGACATAGGCGTAGTTCTTGTCGAGCGCACCCCAATTGCGCAGCGAGGCCAGAAGCTTCTCCCGGTCCTCGGCGCTCACCTCGGCATCGAGCAGATGGCTCTGGGTGGCCTTGGCCAGAAGCTCCGCGACATGACCCTGATAGTCGGCCCGTACGGTGCGGAAGCGCTGCGGCTTGCCGCCGAAGGCCTGGCTGTTGTGAATGTAGGCGTTGTTGTTGACCTGGACAAACGCTTCGAGCGGCAGCCCGAGGAGCTTGCAATAATTCAACATGCCGCGGTGGTGATAGGGAATCCGCCACGGCCCGGGGTTGATGTAAAGACCGGGGTCGAATTGGCACTCTTGAGCGGCTCCGCCCAATTCGGTATAGCGGTCGCCGCCGCGCAAAGTCCAGTTTCGCCCACCCGCGCGGTCGTTGTATTCGAGCACCTGCACCCGATAGCCGGCCTTGCGCAGTTCGTAGGCGGCCACCATGCCCGCGAGGCCGGCACCGAGCACCAACACCGAGGCGCCCTTGGGTGCGCCGGAGAGTTCGATAGGGCCCGTGAACGTCGATTCGCCCGCAAACCCCAGGCTGTTCATCGCCTGATACATCGCCGCGCTGCCCGCGGTTTGCCCGATCATCGAGAGCAGCTGTCGCCGCGTCATCGAATTCCCCAATTCCTCTGCCATGCATTCACCTGGTTCCGCGGCGCGCCGTCGATTTGTGCGGCGCATCTATAGCATAGGTGGCGGGGCGGTTACACTAGTTCTTCTGCCGCTCATGAGTCGGCGCAATCGGGCAGATGATGTGACTATTCTCGGCGTCTCGCCGCCGGCTCGCGCCGTTCGCGAGCACACATTTTTCTAGGATAGGCGCGAACCGCGCACCTCCGCTATGCTTTAAAATTGCCGATCGCACACCGATTTGATCCATGAACATTGATTCGCTTTGCCGGTTGCTGCCGTTGCCGTGGCGTCAGCGCTTTGCGCTGGACCCCAGCGATCTGCTGCGTGATGCGACCTACCGGCGGCTGTGGATCTCGATTCTCATCTCCTCGTTCGGCGGACAGGTCACGCTGCTGGCGCTGCCGCTGTCGGCGGCGGTGCTGCTGCACGCCTCGCCTACGCAAATGGGCGTATTGAGCGCCACCGAGATGTTTCCCTTCGTCCTGTTCTCGCTTCCGACCGGCGTATGGCTCGATCGGGTGCGCAAGTTGCCGGTGTACGTGGTGGGGGAAATCTCGATCGCGGTCACCGTGGCGACGGTGCCGCTGGCGTGGTGGCTCGGGTGGCTGTCGATGCCATGGCTGTATATCGTGGGTTTCGTGATCGGTGCGGTGAACACCACGGCGGGCAGCGCCGCGCAAATCGTGCTGACGCAGATCGTGCCGCGCGAACGGCTGGTCGAGGCGCATGCCAAGAACGCCCTGGCGTCCTCAACCGCCGAAGTGACCGGTCCCGGCGCCGCGGGCGCCTTGATCAAGGTGACGGGCGCGCCGCTCGCGCTGTTGGCCGATGCCGTCCTGCTGCTGATATCGGCCTCGATATTGCGCGGCGTGGGTGCGAAGGAAACGCCGAGCGCGGTCAATCCGCCCTTCTGGCCCGCGATGCGCGAGGGATTACGCTTCGTGCGCGGCCACCGGCTGCTGGTCACCATGGCCATCTGCGTCGGAGTGTGGGAGATGTGCAATCTGGTGGCGATGGTGGTGCAGATCCTGTTCGCAACGCGTCTGCTTGGACTGAGCGAGCGGCAAGTCGGTCTGAGTTATGTCGCCCTCGGAGTGGGCACGGTCATCGCCAGTGCGCTCGGCCATCGGGTGGCGCGGCGACTCGGCCCCGGACCGACGCTGGTGCTTGGATTCGCGATCTGCGGAGCGGGGTGGCTGTTGCTCGCCTTGGCGCCCTTGAACCGTCTGGGCATCATCGCGTACGCGACGATGCTGCTGTGTTTCGGCATGGGTGCGGTGTTCATATTCATCAATTTTTTATCGTTGCGGCAATCGGTCACGCCGGCGCCCATGCTCGGGCGCATGACGAGCACCATGCGCTGGTTGATACTGCTGCCGGCGGGACCGGGCGCGCTGTTGGGGGGCTGGCTCGGAGAGCGCTTCGGTCTGCGAGCGGCTCTGGCGTTCGCCGGCGGCACCGCACTGGTGCTCGCCGCGCTGGCCGCACGCCTGCAAGTGATCCGCAGCGTCAAGACCCTGCCGAGCCTCAAAGCCGAGGCCATTACGCCCTATTCTGCGGATCGGGACGCCGGCTGAGGCCCGCGGTCGGTAGCTTCAACCGCTTGATTTGGTTAAGCTCGCGCCCCGATGAACAGTGCAGTTGACGGTCTTTGCGTCGATCGGGTCCACGTTTGGCGCGGGGATCGCCATGTGCTCAAGGGCGTCAGTCTCGAGTTGCGGCCGCGCGAACTGCTGCATGTCGCGGGACCCAACGGCGCCGGCAAGACCACCCTGCTGCGCGTCGCCTGTGGCTTGCTGCGGCCGGAACAGGGCAGCGTCGCCTGGCTCGGCAAATCGATCGCGAGCACGCAGACGGAATATCAATGCGCGCTCGCCTATGCGTCGCACGAGCCGGCGCTGAAGGGCGATCTGACCGCGTTGGAAAATCTGCACTTCATGGTGGGTCTCAAGCGGCGCGCCGCCGTAGCGGAACTTCGCGACTTTCTCGGCCGCGCCGGGGTGGCCGGCTGTGCCGATTTGCCGGTGCGGGTGTTGTCGGCAGGCCAGCGCCGCCGCGTGGTGATGGCGCGCGTGCTGGCGGCGCGGGCGGTTCTGTGGCTGCTGGATGAGCCCTTCACCAATCTGGATGCGGCCGGATCGGCGCTGATGTCCGGGTTGCTCGAGGAGCATGTGAACGGCGGCGGCTTGGCTCTCGTGGTCGCGCATCACGACCTCAACCTCAGGGCGGCGCAGCGCCGCTTGGAGCTGCAGTGATGGATACCGGCGTGAGCGCCGGCCGGGCCATGATGCTCATCATGCATCGGGACCTGTGCCTCAGCTTCAGGCGCCCGGAGCAGCTGCTGCAGCCGCTCGTGTTCTTCTTGATCGTAACCACCCTGTTTCCGCTCGGGCTTAGCGTGCAACTGTCGCTGTTGCGAGACATGGCGCCGGGTGTTCTTTGGGTGGCCGCGCTGCTATCGTCGCTCCTGTCCCTGGATTCGCTGTTCAGGAGCGACGCGGACGATGGAACTTTGGAACAACTGGCGCTGTCTGGACAGAGCTTGACCACGATTGCCACTGCCAAGACGCTTGCGCATTGGCTGGTGAGCGGGGCGGCGTTGGTGCTCGTGTCGCCGGTGGTCGCGATCGGACTCGGCATACCGGTCTCGGCATTTGCGACCATGCTGCTCGGATTGAGTCTGGGTACCCTGACTTTGAGCTGGCTGGGCGCCATTGGCGCCGGTCTGACGGTGGGTCTGCGCCGCGGCAACGTGCTCCTGTCCTTGATCGTGCTGCCGCTGGCGATGCCGTTGCTTATCTTCGGCGCCGGCGCGACGGATCGGGCGATTTCGGGGGCCAGCGCGGCCGGAGCGCTGTATTTTCTGGCCTCGCTGTGTGTATTTACGTCTACGCTGGCGCCCTTCGCCGCGTCGGCCGCGCTACGCATCGCGCTTGACTGAACGAGGGGCCGATTCTATGTGGACATGGTTTTACAGGCTCGCATCGCCGCCGCACGTGTACCGTGTCGCCGCGATGCTGACCCCCTGGTTTCTGGCCGCCGCGGCGGCCGCCATCGGCTACGGCGCGATTGCGGGCCTTGTGTTCGCGCCGCCCGATTATCAGCAAGGCGATGCGTTTCGCATCATCTATGTGCACGCCCCGAGCGGCTGGATATCGATGTTCGCGTACAGCACCATGGCGGTCGCGGGCGCCATCGGTCTGATCTGGCACATGAAGATGGGTTACGCCGTGGCGGCGGCGGTGGCGCCGATCGGCGCATCGTTCACCGTGTTGGCCCTGGTCACCGGTTCGCTGTGGGGGAGACCGATGTGGGGCACCTATTGGGCCTGGGACCCGCGCCTGACCTCGGAGCTCATCTTGTTGTTCCTGTATGTCGGAGTGATGTCGCTGCGCCCGGCGTTCGAGGAGGGGAACCGCGGCGATCGGGCGGCGGCATTGCTGTCGATCGTGGGCGTGGTGAACGTGCCCATCATCCATTATTCGGTTCTATGGTGGAACTCGCTGCATCAGGGTGCCACGGTTGCTAAACTAGGGCAGCCGTCCATGCCGCCCAGCATGCTGTTGCCGCTGCTGTCGATGATGCTGGGGTTCATGTGTTTCTTCGTGGCGGTGCTGTGCATGCGGCTGCGCGGCGAAGTTCTCAATCGGGAACGCCAGGCGGCCTGGGTGCGGGAGGCGATCAAATCGTGAACGGCGGGAGTTTTTGGTCCATGGGCGGCTATGCGCGGTTTGTCTGGCCGTGCTTCGGCTTTGCCTGTACCGTGCTCGCCTGGAATTTATGGTCGGCGCGCCGTTATCACGCCGCGGCCCGCCAGCGAGCGGGGCGTGACCTCGCGATGAGCGACGAGAACTGATGATGACTCCGCGTCGAAAACGATTGTGGGTGGTGCTGGGAATCGTGGGCGGTGTCGCCGCTGCGGTGACGCTCGCCGTGTTGGCCTCGCGCGAGAACATCATGTTCTATTACGACCCGAGCCAGATTGCGGCGGGTCAGGCGCCCACGCTCAAGCGCTTTCGCGTCGGCGGGATGGTCGTCAAGGGCAGCGTTGCGCGCAAGCCCGGCGATCTAAAAGTCAGGTTCGTGCTCACCGACTTCGCGCATGAAGTGCCGGTCGAGTACACGGGAGTGCTTCCCGATTTGTTTCGCGAGGGTCAGGGCATCATCGCCCACGGGACCATGGGAGCGGGCGGCGCCTTCGTGGCCGACGAGGTGCTTGCCAAACACGATGAGAAATACATGCCTCCGGAAGTCGCGGCCTCTCTGAAGCGCAAAGCGATGGCGACGGGCTCCGTACAGGGTCCGGCGCCCGCGCCTTCGCCGGGTCCGACCGGTTAGGCGGAGGAACGTGCAATGACGCCGGAGCTTGGACAATTCGCCCTCACCCTGGCCTTCGTGCTGAGCCTTGCGCAGGCGTTCTTCGGCCTGGGCGGCGCGTGGCGCGGCAAGTCCGACTGGATGGGCGTGGCGCGCCCCGCGGTGGCCGGCCAATTCGTGTTCGTGGTAATGGCCTTCGGATGCCTGGTGTATTCGTTCGTGAACAACGATTTCTCGGTGCTCTACGTGGCGCGCAATTCCAATTCGCAGCTGCCGGTGTTCTATCGCGTCGCGGCAGTTTGGGGCGCGCACGAGGGCTCGCTGCTGCTGTGGATCCTGATCTTGTCGATTTGGAGCGCGGCGGTCGCCGCGTTCAGCCGCCAGCTGCCGCAGACTTTTTCGAGCCGGGTGCTCGGCGTGATGGGCTTGGTGAGCTGCGGCTTCATGTTGTTCACCTTGTGGACCTCGAACCCGTTCACGCGGTTGATGCCCGCTGCGCAGGACGGAGCGGACTTGAATCCGGTGCTGCAGGATTTCGCGCTCGCGATTCATCCGCCGATGCTGTACACCGGCTACGTCGGATTCTCGGTCGCGTTCGCGTTCGCGTGCGCGGCGATGCTCGAGGGAAGGCTGGATCAGACCTGGGCCAAATGGACCCGGCCGTGGACGCTGTTCGCGTGGATCTTTCAGACGATCGGCATCGCGCTCGGCAGCTGGTGGGCGTACTACGAACTCGGTTGGGGTGGTTGGTGGTTTTGGGACCCGGTGGAGAACGCATCGTTCATGCCCTGGCTGGTGGGAACGGCGCTGGTCCACTCCTTGAGCGTCACCGAGAAGCGCGGCATCTTCAAGAGCTGGACGCTGCTGCTCGCCATTTTCGCCTTTTCGCTGAGTCTGGTGGGCACCTTCCTGGTGCGCTCGGGCGTGCTCGTTTCGGTGCACTCGTTCGCGAGCGATCCGACACGCGGCCTTTACATTCTCGCGTTCCTGGTCACCACCATCGGCGGTTCGCTCACCCTGTACGCCTGGCGCGCACCGAAGCTGTACGTGCCCGGAGGGTTTGAGTTGTTGTCGCGGGAATTCTTCCTGCTGGTCAACAACGTGATACTGGTGAGCGTGGCCGGTCTCGTGATGTGGGGCACGCTGTCGCCTCTGGTCTACGAGGTGTTGGGTCTCGGGAAGATCTCGGTCGGGCCGCCGGTGTTCGCGCTGATGTTCCTGATACCGGTATTGCCGCTGATGGTGTTTCTGGCCATTGGCATGCACTCGGCGTGGCGTCGCCGCCGAATGAACGCGGCGGCGCGGCCGCTTGGCTGGCTGCTCGGGCTCGCCGTGCTCTTGTCGGTGCTCATTCAAGGCTGGGGATTCGGTTCGTTCCATTGGGTTGGCCTGATCGGCTTCAGCTTCGGGCTCTGGGTCATCTTTTCCGCGCTTCTGGAGCCGATTCGTCGTTTGAGGCAGGGACAGGCGCTCACCGCCGGACTGCTCGGGATGGCGATTGCCCATCTCGGGGTTGGGATGTTCGCCATCGGCGCAAGCGGCGTGGAAAGCTACAAGATAGAGAAGGATGTGGCGCTCAAACCGGGCGATACCTATTCGATCGCGGGCTACGATTTTCGGTTCGTCAGCGCCGTCGATGTGCGCGGGCCGAATTACGATGCGGTGCAGGCGCTGGTGGTGGTCAGTCACGGCGGCAAGCCGGTTACCGTCTTGGAGCCGCAAAAGCGCCATTTCCGGGTCCAGCAGACCGACAACAGCAAGGCCGCGATCTCGGTGGGCTGGGCGCGTGATCTGTTCGTGGCCATGGGTAATCCCCTGGGCAACGGCGCCTGGAGCATGCGCATCCAATACAAGCCGCTGGTCCGCTACATCTGGCTCGGTGCGGTGGTGATGGCGTTGGGCGGATTGGTCGCAGCGACTGATCGGCGCTATCGAATTCAGGTGAAGGCGGAATCGAGCGCCGCGGCGTCGGCGCCGCCTGCGCCGGAGCCGAGCTACGGGTCAGCCTGATGTGGAAGTTCCTGTTGCCCTGTGCGGCATTCATTGCCTTGGCGATTCTGTTCGCGTTCGGCCTCAATCCGAATCGGGACATCCATGCCTTGCCGTCCCCCTTGATCGGAAAGCCGGCGCCCCTGTTCAGCTTAAGCGACGTGCTCGAGCCGAATCGCATCGTCAGCAATGCCGACCTCAAGGGCCAGGTCTACGTGTTGAACGTCTGGGGCACCTGGTGCGTCGCCTGCCGGCAGGAGCACGAGGCGCTGCTCGCCATCGCGCAGCAGCACGCGGTGCCGATCATCGGGCTCGATTACATGGACGAGCGCGCCAAGGCGCAGCAATGGCTGAGGCAATTGGGTAACCCCTACGCGGCGGTCGCCTTCGACACGGATGGCCGCACTGCGATCGACTGGGGAGTGTACGGCGCGCCGGAGACCTTTCTGGTGGATGGCAACGGCCGCGTGCTGTTCAAGTTCATCTCGCCCATGACTGCGGAGGTCTGGGAGCGCGAGTTCGTGCCGCGAATCGACGCGGCGCGCCGGGCTGGCGCGTGACGCTCGCGGCGCTGTTGATGAGCGCGGCGATCGGCATGGGCGCCGCACTGGCGGTTGCGGAGCCGGCACAGGTGCAGGCGATAGATGCCTACGGCGAATTGAAGGATCCGGCGCTGCAGTCTCGTTTCGAACACATTACCCAGCAATTGCGCTGTCTGGTGTGCCAGAACGAATCGATCGCCGACTCGAACGTCGAGCTCGCCTCCGATCTGCGCCGCCAGGTGCGGGAGATGCTGGTGGCCGGCAAGAGCGACGATGCGATCTTCACCTTCATGACCGACCGCTATGGTGAATTCGTGCGCTTCAGCCCGCCGCTCGAGCCGAAAACGCTGCTAATTTGGGGCGCTCCGTTTATCATGCTGCTCCTGGGTGGAGTCATCATTTACCGCGTGGCGCGCCAGCGTTCGCGCTTGCCGTTGGACGACGGGCCCGTTTAGGGGCCGATGCAATCAATGAACACATTTCTCGTTGTCGCCGCGCTCATGGCGGCGATTGCCGCAACCGCTGTGGCTTGGCCGCTGGTGCGTAATCGCCAGAGCCGCCTGCTGGGTGCAGTGGCGGGCGCGTTGGTGATCGGCGCCGCCGCGGCCCTGTATCCGCTCTGGTCGAATTGGAATTGGCACGCTCCGGCGCAGGCCCAGGCGGGGCCGGACGTGCTCGCGATGGTCGCCAAGCTCGAGCAGCATCTGCACGATCAGCCGAATGACCTCCCCGGCTGGATGATGCTGGGGCGCTCCTACCTGACACTCGAGCGCGGAGACGATGCGGTTGCGGCCTACGAGCATGCGCGCAGTCTCGATGCGAACAACGTCGATGCATTGTTGGGATTGGGCGAGGCCATGAGCTTGCGAGAGGGCGGCGATCTCACGCCGGCGGAAGCGGAACTGTTCGAAAGGGCGGTCACCCTCGCGCCGGACAACCCGAGGGCCTTGCTGTACGGCGGCTTCGCGGCCGCGGCGCGCGGCGACGGGGCGGCGGCGCGCAGCCGCTGGGAGGCGCTCAAGGCGATGCACCCACCGGCGCAAATCGAGACCCTGCTCGACGAGAAGATCGCCGAACTGCGCGCCGCCGGTCCGGAGCCCGCAGCGGGAGCGCCGCAATCCGGCGCGGCGGCGAGCGGTCCGGAGGCTCGGGCGACCATTAATCTCAGCATCGCACCGCCGCTCAAGTCGCGCGTGACCGAAAGCGCGCAACTGTTCCTGTTCGCGCGCGAACCCGGCGGCCGCGGCCCGCCGCTGGCGGCCAAGCGCCTTGCCAGTTCCGCCATCGGCACGCAGGTCCATCTGTCGTCCGCGGATTCGATGGTGCCCGGTCGCGCCTTGGTTTCGGGCCAGCGAGTGTCGATCACTGCGCGGCTGTCCTTCAGCGGTCAGCCGCTGCCGGCGGCCGGGGATTTGTACGGCGAATTGAGCTACGAGGTTGGCCGGGACGGGGTTCGGGATCTGGTGATCGATCGAATCGCCGAGTAGGCTGGAGCCCGATGAGCGTCGCGAAGAGTCTGATGGCCGGTCGAATCGTCGAAGAAGACCTGTTTCCCTATCCGCGCCTCCGGGAAAAGGATCGCGAGGTCCTGGCGATGATGCTCGAGGCGATCGACCAGTTCCTGGGGCCCAAGCATCGCGATTTTAAACAATGGGACCGCGACGGCGCGCAACCGCCTGAACTCATTCAAGGGCTGCGCGATCTGGGGCTGTTCGGGCTCATCATCCCCGAGGAACACGGCGGCATTGGGCTGTCGAACGCGGGCTACGCGCGCGTCCTGAGCCAGAGCAGCGGGCACGACAGTTCGGTCTCGCTCACCTTCGGCGCCCATAGTTCGATCGGAATGAAGGGGATTTTACTGTTCGGCACTCCCGAGCAGCGTGCACGCTACCTTCCGAAGCTCGCCAGCGGCGAGATGATTGCGGCGTTTTGCCTGACCGAATCCGGCGCAGGCTCGGACGCGGCCTCGATTCGTACCCGCGCCGAAAAAAACGCCGACGGGACGTGGACTCTGAGCGGCGAGAAGATCTGGATCACCAACGGCGGGATCGCCGATCTATACACGGTCTTTGCGCGCACCGCATCGGGCGCCGGCAAGATCAGCGCGTTTTTGGTCGAGGCGCGCTGGCCGGGGGTGAGCCGCGGGCCGCACGATGACAAGTTGGGGATTCGCGCCTCATCGACCACGACGGTGAGCTTTGCCGACGTGCGGGTGCCGGCCGAGAATATCCTGGATGCCGAGGGCAAGGGTTTCAAGGTCGCCATGAGCATCCTGAACAATGGGCGCACCGGCTTGGGCGGCGGAGCGGTGGGCGGAATGAAGGCGCTGATCGCTCTCGCGGCCGAGCAGGCGCAGGCCCGCAAGCAATTCGAACAGCCCATCGGGGAATTCGAATTGATTCGCGAAAAGATTTCGCAGATGACACTCGAGTGCTTCGCCGCCGAAAGCGTGGTGTGGATGGTGGCGCATCACATCGATGCCGGCCTCGAGGATTACTCGGTCGAGGCGGCGATCAGCAAGGTGTACGCGAGCGAGGCAATTCAGCGCGCCGCGTACGAGGCGCTGCAAATCGCGGCCGGCAGCGGCTTCATGCGCGCCTATCCGTACGAACAGGCGATGCGGGATTCGCGAATCCTGACGATATTCGAGGGGACCAACGAAGTGCTGCGCCTCTACATCGCCCTGTCGGGCCTGAAGGACCTGGGCAAATCGCTGGGTGAATTGCGGACCGCGATCGATGAGATCTTCAATCACCCGATCAAGGGCTTCGGGGTGCTGGCCGACTATGCCGAAAGGCGCTTCAGTCATGCGATCGGGGTGGGGCGGGACAAGATTCTCGGCAAGATCCCGGCGCAGTTGCGCGAAGCGGCGGCCATCTATGAGAAATACACGGGCGAACTCGCCAAGGCGGCCGATTTCCTGCTTCGCAAGTGCGGCAAGAGCATCGCCGGGCGTCAGCACGCGCTGAAGCGTGTGGCGGACATCACCGTGGATCTGTTCGTCGGCTTGTGCGTGCTGTCGCGGGCGGCGAGTCTTGCGGGCGGCTCTCGCGGGCCGGACGCTGCGGGGCTGCAGGCCGTGGTCATTGCGCAGGTGTTTGCGCGCCAGGCGCGGCGCCGCATGGCGCAAAACGTGCGCCGCATCGAGCGCAACGAGGATGCGGAAATGGATTCGCTGGCCGGTTTCATTCTCGACCGGAAGCGCTATCCCTGGGACGTCATCGAATGAACGATGTGGGTCTCGGCCCGAACTTGTCCGGGGCAGCGAACTGGCTCACGGCGCGGCGCGCGGTCTGGCTATGTGCGATCCTGGCGGCGGTGATCGTCGCGGTGCTCGCCATGCGGCTGATGCAGGCTCGAGCTGCGAAGAGCGCGCTGGGGAACAAGACCGGCATTCCCACCGTGTCGGTGACCGAGGTGGGGGTGAGCGCCCAGCCGACGATCGTCAATATCATCGGCACCATCGGCGCACGCTACGATACGCCCATCGGGGTCGAAGGAGACGGCGGACGGGTCGCTGCGATCTATGTGGAGGCGGGCGACCGCGTCAAACGCGGTCAGGTACTGGCGCGGTTCGATGTGTCGGTACTCGAGCCCCAGGTTGCGAACCTGCAGGCCGCCCTGGAACTCGCGCGGGCCGAGGCGGATCTCGCCACCGCGGAGTATCGACGCGCGGTCGCGGTCGGCGCCTCGGGCGCATTGTCGGCGGAAGAAACCGAGCGCCGCCGGTCCAATTCGGTCACCGCGGCGGCTAAGGTCAAAGTCGCCGCCGCGCAGTTGGCCGAGGCCCAGGCTCGGCTGGCGCGTGCCGAGGTGCGTGCTAGCGGGGATGGGCTCATCTTGGCCCGCAACGTGGAGGTCGGACAGACCGCGAGCGCCGGCGGCGGCGCGCTTTTCCGGCTGGCGGAGGGTGAGGAGGTCGAATTGCGCGGCCAGGTGGCCGAGCAGGACTTGCCGCTCCTTAAGGTGGGGCAGCCGGTCACGGTGCGTCTCACCGGGACCCCGCAGGCTTATACCGGCCGTGTCCGGCTGTTGGGGGCGGTCATCGATCCGCAGACGCGCTTGGGGTCGGTGCGCGTTTCGCTCGCGCCCGATGCCAATCTGCGGCCGGGCGCGTTCGCCCGTGCCGAGGTGACGGTGAGCAACGCCGGCCGGATCGTGCTGCCGCAAACGGCGGTGTTGTCGGATGAAAAGGGCAGTTACGTGCTGGTCGTCAATCCGCAGAATAGAGTGGAACGCCGTCCGGTGCACGTATCGGGAATAGTCGCCAACGGCGTGGCCGTCGCCGACGGCCTCAAAGGCAAGGAGCGCGTGGTTGCCACGGCAGGGGCCTTCCTGCAGGAGGGCGAAGTGGTCAGTCCGGTGGTCAGGACCGCGGGCAGTTCGTGAAGAACATTTCCGCCTGGGCCATTCGACATCCGATCACACCGCTGGTGCTGTTCGTGGTGCTGTTCTTCCTGGGCGTGGTCGCCTTCGTGCGCCTGCCGATCAATCTGAATCCGGACATCGCCTATCCTCTGGTTAACGTGCAGATCGAGCAGCCCGGCGCCGCACCCAGCGAAATGGAGACCCAGATCGCGCAAAAGGTGGAAGGCTCGATCTCGAGCATCGGCAACGTGCGCAACATCACCACCTATATCGTGGAGGGCTCGGTCAACATTTTCCTCGAGTTCCAGATCGGCACGCCCATCGATCGCGCGGTGACGGATGTGCGCGATGCGGTCTCCAAGGTGCGCAACGATTTGCCGCAGGGCATCATGGAGCCACTGGTGCAGCGCGAAAGCGTGGATGGGGGCGCGATTGCCTACTATGCGGTGACCACCACCTCGCTCACTCCGCAGGAACTCAGCTGGTTCATCGACAACACGGTCACCAAGCGTCTCCTGGCGGTCCCTGGAGTCGCGCAGGTCTCGCGCTACGGCGGCGTCGACCGTGAGATTCGCGTGGAGCTCGACCCGGCGCGGCTGCAGGCCTTAGGCCTCACGGCAGCCGAGGTCAACGAGCAATTGCGGGCGCTCAACCTGGACGCCGCCGGCGGCAGAGCCCAAGTGGGCGGCGGCGAGCAGGCGATTCGTGTGCTCGGCGGCGCCAAGTCGGCCGAGGACCTGGCGCAAACCCAGATCATCGCGAGCGGCGGCCACTCGTACCGCCTGAGGGAAGTGGCGGAGGTGCGCGACGGCGTTGCCGAGGTGCGCACGCTCGCGCGCCTGAACGGCCGGCCGGCGACCAGCTTCGGAGTGTTCAAAGCCAAGGGCGCATCGGACGTGAGCGTGTTCCGCGCGCTACAGGTCGAACTCGACAAGATACAGAGCGAGAATCCAGCGGTGCACGTCAAGCTCAATTCGACCACCGTCGATCACACGCTGCGAACCTATCATTCCTCGCTGAATGCGCTGATCGAGGGATCGATACTTGCGGTCGTGGTGGTGTGGCTGTTCTTGCGCAGCTGGCGCGCCACCGTGATCGCGGCGCTGGCCATTCCGCTCTCGGCGATACCGACCTTCGCGTTCATGCAGTGGATGGATTTCACGCTCAATCAGATCACACTGCTCGCGCTGTCGCTGGTGGCGGGCGTGCTGGTCGACGATGCCATCGTCGAAATCGAAAACATCGTCAGGCACGTCAGGATGGGCAAGAGCGCCTACCGCGCGGCGCTCGATGCGGCCGATGAAATCGGCCTGGCGGTGGTGGCGACCTCGTTCACCATCATCGCGGTGTTTCTGCCGGTGAGCTTCATGGGCGGAATCACCGGCCAGTATTTCAAGCAGTTCGGCCTGACCGTGGCTGCGGCGGTATTCATATCGCTGCTGGTGGCGCGCCTGGTCACGCCGGTACTCGCCGCCTATGCGCTGCGCACCGATGCCATGGGCGCCCAGCACGGCGACGGACCGGTGATGAGGCTTTACATGTCCGCCCTGCGCTGGTGCGTGGCGAATCGCTGGAAGACCATTGCGGTCGGCGTGGCGTTCTTCTTGCTCTCGCTCGCGGCGTTCGCGATCATCCCCCAGGCATTTATGCCCGCGGAGGATTTCGCCAATGCGGAGCTCGACGTCGAACTGCCTCCCGGCGGCACGTTGCAGGACACCGCGCGGGTGTCCGCCGCGGCGACGGCGCTGCTGCGCAAGTCGCCCGAAGTTACCGACGTCATGGAGTTCGTGGGCGGCGAGTCCGGCGAGATTCGTACCGCCGTGCTCTATGTGAACCTGGTGCCGCGCGGCGAACGCAGGATGAGCCAGAAGGAGTGGGAGCAGGGCATGATGCCGGTTCTCGCCCAGGTTCCGGACGGCCGGCTCAATTTCTCCAACAACGGCGGCGGGCGCGACATCCAGCTGTACCTGACCGGCGACGATCCGGCGCTGGTCGAGCGAACGGCCCGCCAGGCCCTCGAGGAAATGCGCGGCTTGAATGAGATCCGTACGCCGCGCATCAGGGGCGATCTGCCTCGCCCGGAAATCGTCGTGCATCCGCGACTCGATATCGCCGCCCAGCTGGGCGTGAGCGTGCAGAGCATCAGTCAGACCATTCGCATCGCAACCTTGGGCGATCTGCCGCAGAACGGCGCCAAATTCTCGCTGCAGGATCGCCAGATTCCGATCCGCGTGAGCTTGGTCGAAAGCGCGCGCCGCGACATGTCGACCTTGGAGAATCTGCCGGTTCCGACGGCGTCGGGCGCCGCAGTTCCTCTCAAGGCCGTGGCGGATCTGACGTTCGGGCAAGGGCCCTCGGCGGTGCGCCGCTACAACCAGAGCCGGCGCGCGTTCCTCGAGGCGGATCTCAGTCCGGGAGTGGAGCTTGGCACCGCGACCGGGAAGATTTTCGCGCTGCCGACGCTCAAGAAGCTCCCGCAGGGCGTGCATTTGGTCAAGCGCGGCGATACCGAATACTTCCAGGAAATGATGCAAAATTTCGTGCTCGCCATGGGGGCGGGAGTGCTGATGGTGCTCGCGGTCCTGGTGCTCTTGTTCGCGCGACTGTTCCAGCCCGTCACGATATTGTCCGCCCTGCCCCTGTCGCTGTTCGGTGCCGCGCTCGCGCTGCTGCTCACCAACCGGCCATTTTCGATCTCGGTGGTGATCGGCCTCTTGATGCTCATGGGCATCGTCGCCAAGAATTCCATCTTGCTGGTCGATTTCGCGATCGAGGAGATGCGGGCCGGAAGATCCCGCCTGGAAGCCATTCTCGAGTCGGGCCACAAGCGCGCGCGGCCGATCGTCATGACCACCGTGGCGATGGTGGCGGGCATGCTGCCGGTCGCCGCGGGCTGGGGCGGCGACAGTGATTTTCGATCGCCGATGGCGATAGCCGTGATCGGCGGGTTGGCGACATCGACTTTGCTGACTCTGGGCATCGTGCCGGCGGTGTTCACCGTGTTCGACGACATCGAGCGCTGGATGGCGCCGAAGGCCGGCAAGCTGCTGGCAAACCCTCATGGCGCGGGGGACGGCGGGCCCGCCGCCGGCCGCGCCGATTCTGTTGCGTGACCAATCGCCCGCCGACAAACCTTGGGGAGATCCGATGAAAGCACGCATCGTGATGACGGCGTTGCTCGCCGGGTTGATCCTGGTCGCGGACACCGCATTTGCTCACGATCCGGCGCAGCACGCCGACACGGTCGCGGGCGAACTCGGCACCACACACTTCCCCAATTCGGGGGCACCGGCCGCGCAGGCCGATTTCCTGCGAGGTTTGCTGCTGCTCCACAGCTTCGAATACGCTGCGGCGCAACGATCCTTCCAGGCGGCGGAACGGGCCGATCCGGGTTTCGCGATGGCCTATTGGGGCGAGGCGCTCACGTATAACCATACGCTCTGGGGCGAGCAGGATCTCGAAGCGGCGCGGGCCGCGCTTGCAAAGCTGGGGGCGACGCCCGAGGAGCGCGCCGCCAAGGCGCCGAGCGCTCGCGAGCGGGGCTACCTGGCCTCGGTCGAGCAGCTCTACGGCGAAGGCGGCAAGGAACGGCGCGACGCGAACTTCAGCGCCGCGCTCGGTGCAGTCGCCCGCGCCTACCCGGACGATCTCGATGCACGCTCATTCTATGCACTCTCGCTCATGGGGCTGACCGGTCGCTCGCGCAATCTTGCCAACTACATGCGCGCCGCTGCCGAGGCCGAAGCGGTCTATGAGATCGACCGGCAGCATCCGGGTGCTCTGCATTATCTCATTCACGCCTACGACGATCCGATTCACGCGCCGCTCGGGCTGCGCGCCGCGCGCCGCTACGGCAAGGTGGCGCCCGTCGCCTCGCACGCGCAGCACATGCCGTCGCACATTTTCTTCGCTCTCGGCCTTTGGGACGATGCGATCGAGGCCAATGCCGCTTCGCTCAAGACCGCGCGGGCGCAGGGCGATGAGGCCTACCACTCGCTGCTGTGGCTCGAGTACGCCTATCTGCAGCAAGACAAGCGCCGGGAGGCCGAGCAGCTGGTGCAATCGGTTGCCCACGACGTCGCGGCCGGACCCGCCAAGGAGAATCGCGCGCGATTGGCGCATGCCCGCGCCATGTGGCTGGTGGAGACCCGCGGATCCGGGAGTCCCGAGGCGCGTTCGTCCATCGACAGCAGCGGCATCGCGAACATCAATTATTTCGCGGCGCTTGACTTTGCGCGGGGAATAACCGCCGCCCATAGCGGCGATGCTCGCACCGCGCTCAAGCAGCTGCGCGAGCGGATCGACAATGCGCGCTCTCGGACAACCGGGGTAACGACCAGCTGGCTCGACAACATCACGGCGCAGGAGATCGAGGAGGCGACGCTCATGGCGAATGTCCTCGCCGCAACCATTCAGTATTACGACGGAGATAAGGCCGGGGGCATCGCACAGATTCGCGAAGCCATCGCCTCGGCCGATCGCATGGCTTTCGAATACGGTCCGCCCTGGTCGGTCAAGCCGTTCGACGAATTGCTCGGCGAGTTGCTGCTGGCCGATGGCCGCCGCGACGAAGCCGCCGCATCCTTCCAAAAAACACTGGCGGTCTACCCGAATCGTCGGCTTTCCCGGGAGGGGCTGGCCGCCTCGCAATCTTCTCACTGAGAAAGAGCAATGTTCTGCGTGCGCGACACTCGATGCCTCCACGATCGCCTGGATGAAGGCCCAAGGCTGGTACACGCGGTCGGTATTCGACGCGATCCCGCCGCTAGCGCGGCTGCGGATCGAGGTCGCCAAGTTCCCGGCGAGTTTCGGTTTGGGCCAGGGCTATGCGCGGTATAGCGGCCGGGAGAGTATTCTCCTCGCGAGTCTTTTCCTAGAGAGGTTCTCGAAAAGATTACTAAGTATCCGATTAATAAGGTAATTAAAGTGATTCAAAAGGCCTGCGACAACGCTTATCAACGCGCTATCGAGGCGGCATACCTCGGCGAATTCCAAGGCATTGCCTTGTTCACCGAGCTCGGGAACCGACTGGGGCGCGATGCCGACAAGCACGCCAAACTCGCGGCCCTGGTGAATCTCGAACGCCGCACGGCGGAGCAATTGTCGGCACTGGTGGCACGTTACGGACTCGGCCGTTTCGATTACGCACAGGCCGAGAAGGTGGGGCGCGACTGGGCGCTGCGAACCGGGTCCTGGGACGGCATGATCCAGATGCTATTGACCGATTTGCCGCCGTACGTTGCAGCCTACGACGCGCTCCTTGGGGCTGCTGCCACGGCCGACCGCCCCATGCTCGAGTACCTGGCCGCTCACGAGCGCGCGTTGCTGCGGTTTGCGCAACTCGAGGCGGAGGGTCGAGGCGCGGAGTCCCTCATCGAGGTGCAGCGCCTGCTGCGCCATGCGATTCGCGAATCCGCCGAATCGGACTTCGAGGCGATGTTGCGCCTCAACGCCGAGTCGGAGCATTTCTTAAGCCCCTTGTCGCTCCCTAGGCTGCAATTGCTGCACGGGCAGGCCTGGTACCGGCGGGTCATCTGCGTCGCGGACGCCGTGCTCGGGTTTCTGTTGGCGTTTCGAGAAGGCGCCGACTACGACAGTCCGAATTATCAATGGTTTGCGGCCCGCTACCGGGAATTTCTCTACATCGATCGCGTCGTCATCGGATCCGCCTCGCGGGGGCAGGGGCTGGCGGCGAGCCTGTACCAGGACCTGTTCACCCGCGCGCGCGGCCAGGGCATTGCGCGCATCAGCTGCGAATTCGACGTGGATCCGCCGAACGAGGCCTCGCGGCGCTTTCACGAGCGCTTCGGTTTTCACGAAGTGGGCAGCCAGCGCGTCGCCGACGGCAAAAAGGTCGTGTCGCTACAGGAAGTGCTGCTGTGATCCGAATCGCAGATGTCCGTCGGCGCTCTGGGTGCGGGTGTTCGTGGCTGTGGCGGCCGGTTTGGCGGCGGTGATGGCGGGACGGGCGTCGCCGTTCGAGGCCGTATTCGTGGAGGCGATGCCGACGGCGATTCCGCCGATGGCGATGACGAACGCCGCCAAAATATAGGCCAGGAAATCGGTTTCTCGTCTATCGGACATGGGCGGAATTCTTCTATGGCCGAGCCCCGCCGGGCGGCGAACCAGTTCACACATTTTCAATCGCCAGCGGCTGCCCGAGCCAGCTTGCCTAGTCCATGACCGCGAGCGTCAAATACAGCATCAAGCGAAAGTCGTTGATGCAGGCGATCATCGATGCCTGCCGGGTGATCAGCCCGTCAAGGGACGCTGCGCCGCTCGATCTGGCGAAGCGTGCCGGAGTCCGTCATGCCTCCGTCTCGATCAGCTGCTGCAGCCTCTCGAGCAAGTCGGTGGCGAGCGCGAGCCTCTTGGGGTCCACATGCGCCAACAATTCCTTGCGCACCGCGGCCGCTTCGCTCTTGACCGCGGCATATAGCCGGCTGCCGGCTTCGGTGACCACCACGCGATTGATGCGCCGATCGGTCTTCGACGATTGGCGCGACACGAATCCCGCCTTGACCAACCGATCCACCATTGCCACCATGGTGGCGCCTTCGACTCCCAGCCGGTCGGCGAGTTCGGACTGCGACAGAGGCGAGCGCGCTTTGGCGGCTACCGCGATGGTCATCCAGCTCGCCTGGCTCAGTCCCAGGCTCTTAAGCCGCCGGTCCACCGCCTGTCGCCAGGCGCGTGCGGTGCCGTGCAGGGCATCGGCAAAGCGTTCTTCGAGATCGGCCATTACAGTGCACTCTAATAATTAGTACCCTAACTCTCAGCCCTTGAGCCAGGTCACCGTACCGATGCCGGCGAAGGTCATCAGCAGGGAACCGACGAGGTGCACGGCGATGGCGAACATTGCGCCTCCCATGCGCCCCGCCTGCATGAGAAACACCACTTCGGCGGAAAAGGTCGAAAAGGTGGTCAGGCCGCCGCAAAAGCCAGTGGTGAGGAACAGCCGCCATTCGGGTGCGAAGCTCGGATATTGCGTGAAAAAGGCCAGTGCCACACCGATGATGTAGCAGCCGACCAGATTGGCGGCCAAGGTTCCCGGCGGCACGGTCGGGAAATACCGATTGAGGAACATCGCCAACACCCAGCGCAGCAGGCAGCCGAGCAGCCCCCCCACCGCAACCGCCACCAATGATCGCCACCAGATCACGCCAGCCGCCGCACGTCGTTTCGAACCGGGAAATAGAGCGGTGCGCCGGGCAACAGCAGCGCCCCGCATCCGGTGAAACCCCAGGCAATGGCGCTGTCGGGTCCGTAGGGGGCAAGCGAGGCGGGCAATAGGAAAACGCCCGAACCAATGGAATTCCCCACCACCCATGCGACGCACATCCGAAACCCTGGCAGTTGCCGTCGTTTGTGGGGCGTCATCGGCGACCTAGCGGCTGCAGCGGCCGGGGGGGGCATGAACAGATCGCATCGGTTGGATCGTAAACGCTTTGCACGCACGAATCAAAGCGCGCCGCCGGCGCGATACCGCCCCGATGCCCTGCGGCGGCTGGGCGATGTATGGCGAAGAATGTCGCCGGCTGGAGATATAATGCGCCGACCCGGCTGCCAAAACGGGCAAACGATCTTCTAAGCGAACTCGAGCGGGGCTGGCTGTGAAAAGAACACATATCAAGACCGAACTTCCGGGACCCAAGGCGCGCGAGCTTCTGGCGCGCGACGCGCTGGTGGACTCGCCGTCCTATCCGCGCGATTACCCTTTCGTCATGTCTCACGGCAAGGGTGCCGAGGTGTGGGATGTGGACGGCAATCGATTCCTGGATTTTGCCGCCGGCATCGCCGTGTGCAGCACCGGGCATAGTCATCCGGCGGTGGTGCAGGCGATCAAGGATGCGGCCGACCGCTTCATTCACATCTCGTCCGACTATTGGCACGAGGGCCAGGTGCGGCTCGCCGAGCGCATGAACGAATTGTCGCCGCTCGGCGTGCCGGCGATGAGTTTCTTCGCGCAATCAGGGACCGAAAGCGTCGAGGCGGCGCTCAAGCTCGCGCGCTACGTCACGGGGCGCGGCCGCTTCATCGGGTTTCTCGGCGGTTTTCATGGCAGAAGCATGGGCTCGCTGGCCTTTACCGCGAGCAAATACACCCAGCAAAAGGGGTTTTTCCCGACGATGCCGGGCGTGACGCACGTGCCTTACCCGAACAATTATCGACCGCTGTTTGCCGGCGCCGATCAGGGCCAGGCGGTACTGCGCTACATCGAGGAGGGCTTGTTTGCCTATAACGTGCCGGCGAGCGAGGTGGCGGCCATACTGGTAGAGCCCATCCAGGGCGAGGGCGGTTATCTCGTGCCGCCGGATGGTTTTCTGTCGGGGCTGCGCGAACTGTGCGACCGGCACGGCATATTGCTGATATTCGACGAGGTGCAGTCAGGCATCGGTCGCACCGGCAAGATGTTCGCGGCGCAGCACTGGGGGGTCGCGCCGGACATCATCACGCTTGCCAAGGGCCTGGGGTCGGGCATGCCCATCGGCATGATGGTAGCCAAACGCAGCATCATGCAGAAATGGTCGCGCGGTGCGCACGGCAATACCTATGGGGGTAATCCACTGTGCTGTGCGGCGGCGCTGGCGACCCTCGATCTGGTGGAGCGCCAGTACTGCGCGAATGCCGCCAAGGTCGGCGACTATTTCATGAACAAACTGCGCCTGCTCGCCCAAAAATATCCGCAGATCGGCGAGATACGCGGCAAGGGATTGATGATCGGAATGGAATTGGTGACGGATCAGGCCAGCAGAGCGCCGGCCAGGAAGCTCTGCGACGCACTGATCACGCGCGCATACCACCACGGCCTGATTCTGCTTGCATGCGGGCAGAGCACGGTTCGATTCATGCCGCCGCTCCTGATCGGAGAGGCGGATGTGGACGAAGCGGTCGGCTTGCTCGAGGCCGCGCTAAAGGACGCCCTGGCGGGGGAGCACCTGCCCGTCCGAGGCGCCGCAGCTGGTTGAGAAGGGCTTCGGTCGACACCGGTCTGCCCAGGAACCGGCGCAGTAGATCCGCGGTTTCGAGCGATGAGCCGAATTGAAGCAGGTGCGCCGAGGTCCAGGCGTACCAGCGTGCATTGCCGGTATCGAACGGACCGATGGCTCGGGCGATGCGCTGGCGGATATCCGCCGTCAGCACCGCTCCCAAGCCGTAGTTGATCATGTATCCGGGCCAGCGCACCAGCTGCACCCGCAACGCCCACCAGGAAATTTCCGGGTGCGCAACGATATTGAGGTACCGCGCCGTGATGTCGGTCCACAGCGCGTTCGGGTCGGCGCCCGGATCGCGCAGCATCCGCAACTCAAATAGACCCCAGGCGACATCGAGCATGACGTCCGAATACAATTCCCGCAGGGATGCGGCGGCGCTCGCGCCGGTCCCCAGGTACTTGCGCTGCCACGCCGGCTCCATGCTGCTCCATGCCGGAACGTCGGCAAACGCCTCGAAGAACAGGTCGTCGCCCAGGGAATAAAACGCCGGGCGCGTGCGCACGGCGGCATAGTGCACGGCGTGACCGTCTTCATGAATCAGCTCGTTGAGCACGAAAATGCCGCCTTCCTGGTAATTCGCCGAGACCCGCGGAATCGCCGGGCGCCAGCCCCCGCCATTGCGGCGTCCGATGCGCACAAGATCGGTATACGCCAGCGGCGCCTTGCCCGGGCGTGCGTCGAGATCGTGGAGCACCCCGAGCCGGCGCAAGTCCGCGCCGAGATCTCGGTAGAACCGCTCGCTGATCGGCAGCACGGCATCGCGGGGTATTGCGTGCGAGAGCTCGCGGGCGGCGCTCGCGGACGCGTACCAATAATCCCAGGGTTCGCGCGCGGCTCCGCGGGTATGCTCCCGCCAGGCCCCGAGAATCTCCTCCAAAGTGTGTTCGACCTGCGCCGCGCTCATGCCGAGCGTCGCCGCGGCATCGTCGATGGGTGAGCTGCCGCCGCGCCGCGCTTGCGCGGCGCTCAAGCCGATCATGCGCCGGTAGGGGCTGTCGGGAGTATTGTTGCCGTTGACCGCGGTCCACAGGGGCTCGAAGGCGAGGAACAGCCGCTTGCGGCGTTCGGCATCGTCCAATTCCTGCAGCCGTTGCAGCGCGGTGGTGCGTACGATCGTATGGCCTTCGAAGGAGATCCGATTGCCGATTTCTTCGAAGCAGGCATATAGGGCCACCTGTAGCGCGGTGGGTTCGTCCGCGCCGCCGGTGTCGATGCGATCGGCGCAGCGGCCGGACCCCGACTCGGAGGAGTCGAGGGCATTGCTCACCAGCCCCTTGCGCATGACGCCAAGCGCTCTCGCATCCTCGGGGCCGAGGGCCGACTCGTTGACCCGCTTGAGCTGCGATTCAAGGGTCGCCGCCAATTCCTGCCGCTGCCGGTCCCATTCGGATCGATCACGCCCCTCGACACGAGCCATCAGGCCGGAATCGATGGTGGACACCGCGCTGGTGGCGTCGAGCCAGTCCGCATACTCGGCCTCGATGCCGGACAGCGGAACATCGCTCGCGGCCGTCAAGGGGCCGATTGCCAGAGCGAGGGCGAGGCTAAAGCGTCGACGCACGGTGCTCAAGTGCGCTATCGAAGCGCGCACGGCGTTGATATCGGCGATTCCCAGACTCGCACAAATACGGCAAATTCAGCGCGCTGCGGCATAATGGATTAGTCTACAAGGATTCGGCCGCATCTACCCGCGGATGGAAATCAGGCGGGCATGTGGCTATCCTTGGCGCTCGGCGAACACCAAAGTGCCTCCGACGCGGTATTTTCTTACGGAGCAGTTGCATGAAATATCCAACGCTTGCTGTTCTTCTGGCGGCCGTTGTCGGCCTGCCCGCATGGGCGGCCCTGAAGCAGGGTGACACAGCGCCCGATTTTTCGGCGCAAGCGTCGCTCGCAGGAAAAACTTTCGAGTTTTCGCTCGCCGCAGCGCTGCGCCATGGGCCGGTCGTGGTGTATTTTTATCCGTCGGCCTTCACCGAGGGTTGCAACGTCCAGGCCCATGAATTCGCCGTGAACATGGAGAAGTTCCAGGCTGCGGGTGCGACTGTGATCGGCGTATCTCTGGACAATATCACCCGTCTCAACGCGTTTTCCGCGGACCCTCAATATTGCGCGGGCAAGGTGCCCGTCGCCTCCGACCCGGATGGCAAGATCGCCAACTCCTATCAGCTGAAGATCGATCCGGAGGAACACGGGTTCAAGGACACGCGCGGCGTCGAAGTCGGCCACGGCTTCACGGAGCGCACGACCTTCGTCGTCTCACCGCGCGGCTTGATTACGGCGACCATCGGCGGCCTTGGATCGGCGGAAAATGTCGCCCGAGCGCTCGCCGAATCACAGCGGCTCGCGGCAAACGCAAAACCCGTTAAGCCGTAAACCAGCTCGAGAGCGATTGGGAGTAGCCGGACGCGCGGGTTAGGGGTCGGCGACCCGCAAATTGGTTTCGGCGCTAGGTACAGGACGCAGGGAGGTGCGGGTTCGCCATATTGGCGGCCGGGCGCCAGCGGGGGTCAAATGCGGCATGACGTTTATAACGGACACACGCTATTCGATCGCGAAATTGGCGTGGATGCGTGCCGAGGGCATTTGGCCGAACGGGTTAAGGTACTTGTGGACCGATGCATTCGGCCTCGTTCTGCTCGTGTCGCTGTACGCCGAATCGGGCGAGCGTAAGTACCTCGATCAGGCGGAATCTCTGGTTGCCGAGGTGGTTCGCGTGCTCGGACGAGCGCGCGGCATTCGTATCGGCGAAGCGCCCGATCGTGATGGGCAGTATTTTCACTACCTGGCCATGTGGCTCTACGCTTTGGGCATCCTCGGCCGCCATATCGCCGATTATCGGCAGCTCGGCATTGAGCTGGTGCGGCAGATTCATGGCCCATTTGTCCGGCCGGGTCAGGGTGTGATCTGGAAGATGAAAGAGGATCTCAGCGGACCATATCCCGGTTACGGATTCGGCGGACTCGATGCGTTCGACGGCTACGTTTCCTACCGTCTTCTTGATGAAACGGGGCTGGCCGATCAAATTGCCGACATGCGCCTGTTGATCGCGCAGACCGCTCCCGATGTATACATCGCTCAGGATCTCGGCCTGGGCATGATGTTATGGATGACCCAGTTCTTTCCCGAAGAGGCCTGGGCCGTGACCCAAAAGGCGCGTTGTTTGCAGATGCTCGATGAGATGTGGATCGAGTCCGGCTACTTCTGCCGCGAGCCTGGGGCACGAATCAAGTTCGCCTTCACCAATTACGGAGTCTCGGTGGGGCTGCAGGCGGTGAACGCGATGCCGGATCGGGTGCAGCGTCTGAATGTGTATTTCGAGACCTACCGCGCAGGCGATCACTACGATCGTGACGCCATTACCCACGTGATGGCCTGCAGTTCGCATTTTCCAGGCTATCTCATGCGAGGATTTGGCCAAGCGGCCTAACCGTGCCGGGCGCAATACGAATTTTCATGAGGTGGCGAGATTATTCCGGCGGCAATATGCTGACCTTCGCGACCGTCCGCGAGCCCAAGGACACATGAGGGCCGGGTTGATCGATTACCACGAAGAAATTCCTGGTCTGTCGACGCGCCGGGTCGGATAAGATCGGAATCTGCAGGTTAAGACGATCCTTGCCCGCCCTGAGGGTTTCCGTTCGCGGTGCGACGGGCTCAAAATCCACCCCCGCTTTGGCGGTTCCGATTTCGGTCCACCAGGTGAATGTCGCGTCTCGGAGCAAGCTGCCTCTTCGACGAATCAGAACCAGGGCCGCGGGCGAGTCATTCAAGACTTCAGTTGTTTCAAAAGCCAGTTCGATTCGCGATGGCGAGTTGTCTTCAGGCGCCGGCGGTTCGCTCGCCGCCGGGGCGCGGGCCGCAGGGGGCCCCGCGGGTTCCAGGATCGCGGGTGGGGGCGGCGACACCGCCGTGGAAATTGCGTTTGCCGCCGGTTCGAGGGGCGGGGCCGGTGGCGCCGCTACGGAACGATTGTCGATGGATCTTGCGCCGTCGATCGCCGAAAATCGGGGCGCGGCATCCGATATGCGTCGGACCAGCGAGTCTGCGAACCGGCGCGCCCGGCTGTCCAAAGCCGCCACGACACCCGCCATGGAATCAACCTGCAATTGGGCCCAGACGCCCATGGCCGCCCCCATCGCGATCACAAGGATCATGGCATGGGTGGCCGAAAATCGCCGCCGTGGCGGCGCGGAGGTCAGAAGCACCGACAATGCCGGCAATCGGTCCATGGGTTGATGCAGAAAGACCTGTTGCAGCCAGCTTGCGATATCGGCGGGACGCCGCTCGCGCGAGAAGTTCAACCCTGAACGAAGCGCCTTCCATTGGTGGTATGTCAATCCGGGGGGGCGCCTCGGTTTCAGCTTCAATTCACGCGCTTCGGCGGCGCTGCGATTGTTGAACGGGTGGTATCCGCTCAGCAGCACACAGGCGAGGCATGCGATGGCGTAGACATCGTCGCCCGCCGCCGCGCCTGGCGCAGCGCCGAAGCCCGAGATCCGGATTTCACCCTCATCGGTGACGAAGATATGGCGCGGACTTAAATCGCCATGCACCACTCCGCGCCAATGCGCATGCAGGATTGCGCCGCCGACGCTTCGGATTATCGCCGCCGCATGCGCGCGCCCCAGCGCCAAGTGCTTTCTATTCGACAACACCGTACTGAGCGGCAGACCGCTGAGCAATTCCATCGAAAAGAATACCGTATCGCCGTCGTGATCGAATTCGTGGACGCGCAAAATGCTCGGATGCGACAGCGACTGCAAGTACTGAAATCGCCGCCGCATCTTGTTGTAGGAATCGGCGCGCCCGCTGACGGTCTTGTGCAGGATTTTGACAGCTATCTCTCGGCCGGGCTCCGATAGATCGAGACGGTCAAGGTCGGTGGCCTCGTACAGGGTGCCGACGCCATCCCGCTGCAATATCCGTCCAAGGCGGTAGCGACCACGCAGCAGTTCGTCTGCGATTGGATGTCCGTGTTCGCCGCCGGGTTTCAAAACAGGAACGGCCGATGGAGATGCTGCTTTTGGTGCGGCCGTCGCCGCCGCCTCACGCAGCGTCGAAGGCGCGGAAGCGCGCCAAGCGCCATTCACATCCGCGCCAAGTGCGACCCGCTGGAATCGTGATTTGAGGTGCTGAAACAGGGTTGATTCGATTTTCCCCAATCGATGGTACTGGTCGAGCAACGCGACTATTTCCCAGGACCCGTCCGGGGCGAGTTGAAAATAATCAGTCATCGCGCGCGAGAACGTATCGGGATCGCAGGTGCCCCTCGAGAGAGCGTCCAACCATTCTCGTGGTGTTCGCGACCCCATTTGCTGCGGCGCGGTCGACAAAATCGTGTCAGTCGTGTCAGTCGTGGCGCTCACGCGGATGTCCTGAAGTTAGCGAGAAGACGCAAGAAAAGTTCGCGCCGCCCGGACAAGTGAGTGGAAACCATGGCGAGCGTACCCGCCCGCTCGCGAATTGCCAAATAATGCCGCGAACGTGGCGATCGTGTTGGCGTACCCGTTGCGTGGAACTGCCCATTGGTCGTCGGGGAAACACAGGCGGATCATGAGGCATACGGGCCGCGGAACTCGGTGCGGTAGCGTCCCGACAGCGCACACGGCTCATGCTCGAATACCTGGGCCGGGCTGGGGAGGATCCGTGTCTGTTGCCCGGATCGGCCGCCAAATCTAACTTTTGGAGCCACGCGTGAAGCTAATAGGCAGAGTTCTTGCGGCGGCCTGGGTTCTGTCCGGGTGCGTCAATACACCTCCGAACGCAAACAGCCCCGGGGCCGAAAGCCGCGATCCGCGCACCGGGTTGTGTGTGGACGCGACGCCCCCGCCGTGCGATCCCCCTCGGGACTAGCGCAATCATCCACGCTCTTTTTTGCCATTTGAACGGCCAATCGGCATATATTTGCCCCATCCGGTTCAATGGTGACGATGGCGCCGTCGGGCGATCAGTATCGAGAGTGACTCATGTATCTAAATGCCATCGGCACAGCGCTGCCCGGGAGGCGCTTTACGAAGCGCGAATGCTGGGATGCGTTCAATTCGTCGCCTTGGTTCGAACGCCTCGATCCACGTTCCCGAGCGATTACAAAACTGGTGCTGAGTCGGGACAACGGGATCGAGGAGCGTTGGCTCAGCGTGGATTCTCTCGAGGAGGTCTTTGCCATTGATCCCGACACGCTGCATAGACGCTTTTCCCTGCATGCGCCCCGCCTTGCGGCTGCCGCGGGGCGCGCGGCGCTGCAACGCGCAGTTCTTGAACCTGAATCGATCGATGCCGTAATCGTTACGACGTGCACCGGATACCTGTGTCCGGGCCTGAGCGGATACGCGGTTGAGCGCCTCGGGCTTCGGCACGATGTGCTGGGTTTTGACCTGGTGGGGCAAGGATGCGCCGGTGCGCTGCCCAACTGGCAGCTTGCCAACGCCCTGCTTCAGTCGGAACAGTGTGATCGCGTGCTGTCGATTTGCGTCGAAGTTTGCAGCGCCGCGCTGTATTTGGATGACGATCCCGGCGTATTGATCAGCGCCTGTCTGTTCGGTGACGGCGCCGGCGCCGCCGTTCTTTCTCGAATTGAGCCGCCGAATCGGCGTCGAATCGAATGGCGCGAATCGACCTCGATGATCGAGCCGGGTGATCGTGAGGCGCTGAGATTCGAGCACCGGGATGGAATGTTGCGCAACATCTTGACGCGCGCGGTGCCGCGGATTGCCGCGCAGCACGCCTTGGAGATCTTGATCAAGACCCTCGCGCGGGCAGGCCTCGCGCGCGGGCAAATCAAAGGTTGGATCATGCACGCGGGCGGCCGCGATGTATTGATCGCACTTGAGGAGAGTTTGTGCCTGCCGCCGCAGGCGCTGCGCCACAGCCGCGACACGCTTCGCCGGTACGGGAATTTGAGCAGTGCGTTTGTCTACTTCGTACTGGATGCGGCGCTCGCGGATGGCACGCCCGGAGGTTGGTGGTGGATGTCGTCGTTTGGAGCCGGATTCACCTGCCATGGCGCCCTGTTGGCAGTCGAATGAGTGAAGGAACCACGGTGGGTCGCAGGGTGTTTCCGGAGGTGCTCGATGGTCTCGATGCGGAGGATCCGCGCGCGCAGCGATCGCGCCGCGATTTGCGCCGCATTCATCGCGCAATGGGTTCTCTGACGATTCTGAGGAATTTGGTGGCGCGCCTGCGGCTCGCGGCTCAGCCAACGAGTATCGTTGAAATCGGTGCCGGAGATGGCACGCTGCTGCTGCGGCTCGCGCGTATTCTGCGGCCGAGGTGGCGGGGCGTTGAACTGACGCTTCTTGACCGGCGCCCGGCGGTCGATATGAATACTATCGATGGTTATCGCGGCCTCGAGTGGCGGGTAAACGTGGTGCGTGAAGATGTTCTCGTCTGGGCTCAACGAACTGACGCGGAGCGCTACGATTTGTGCATCGCCACCTTGTTCCTGCACCACTTTGAGGATGCGGATTTGCGCACGCTGCTTGCCGGGGTGGCGGGGAAGAGTCGGGCGTTCATTGCGTGCGAGCCACGCCGCGACGGACTGTCGGATCTCGGCAGTCGTCTGGTCGCGCTTCTCGGGTCGAATGCCGTCACGCGAGAGGATGCGATCAAGAGTGTTGCTGCTGGCTTCTCAGGAGAGGAGATATCGGCCGCTTGGCCCGGCGATGAAGAAGAAGCGTGGCTGCTTGAGGAATATCGCGCGCTCCCCTTTTCGCATTGCTTCCTTGCCGCGCGTGCGTGCGCATTCTCGGACGTGGAGCCCGCCTCACATGGCCACTGACGCCGATGCGCTGGTGATCGGTGGCGGTCCGGCCGGCGCATCTGCGGCTATTCTGTTGGCGAAGGCGGGTTGGCGCGTGATTCTCGCCGAACAGCAGGTATATCCGCGGCAAAAAGTGTGCGGCGAGTGCCTTACGCCGGCGAGTTTCGCCTTGCTTGATGAACTCGGTGTCGGTCCGGTCGTTAGGGCCAACGCGGGACCCGAATTGCAAAGGGTCGGGTGGATGGGTCGCTCGCCAACCATCGTGGCGGATTTGCCGCCCTGCGACGAGGGGCCCGATCGGTTTGGCCGGGCGCTGGGCCGCGACCGGTTGGATGCGATTCTTCTTGAGCGGGCGCGGGCCCTGGGCGTGGAAGTGCTGCAACCGGCTAAAGTACGCTCGCTGCACGCGGATCAACGCGGTTTCGATTGTACGATCGAAGGAATCGGCAGGCGGCACTCGCAGGAGGTCGCGCATGGCCGCGCGTCGTTCTCGGTCGGAGTATCAATCGTAATCGACGGCCACGGTTCCTGGGAAATGGATCCCGACCAGGGACAGGTCGGATCGATCTCGCGCGCGCATGCACCACGATTCAATTCTGATCTCTTTGGCTTCAAGTCCAGTTTTAGCAGCGCCGCGCTTCCTCGCGGCCTGCTGCCGGTGCTCAGCTTCAAGGGGGGCTATGGTGGGATGGTGGTCGCGGAGGGCGGCCGGCTCACGCTTGCCTGCTGTATCCGCCGAGACACCTTGCGGGAATGCCGCGCGCGGATCCCTGGCGCAGCGGCAGGCGTCGCGATCGAGCAGTATTTGCGCGCGTCTTGCCCGGGGGTTCGAGAAGTTCTCGATCGCGCGCAGCAGTCCGGACCCTGGCTGTCGGTGGGACCGTTGCGCCCGGGGATCCGAATCGGCAGCGAACAAGGGCCGTTTAAAGTCGGCAACGCCGCGGGTGAAACACATCCGCTGATCGGCGAGGGCATCAATATGGCGCTGCAATCCGCTTTCTTGCTCATCAGCCGACTCGTTGTGCAGCCTGTCGACTCGATCAATGCGAGCCGCTCGCGCGAGATTCATCGGAACTATGCGGCGGCGTGGCGCAGCGCATTCGCACACCGTTTGCGATTGGCCGCCGCCTACGCGCAAGTCGCCATGCGTCCTGAACTCAGCGCTCCCGCCACCGTCGTGTTGCGCAGTTGGCCGCCGGTGTTGACCAAAGCGGCCCGCTGGGCGGGAAAGGCCCGCCGCTCGATTACTCCGTCATCATTTTGCCAGGCGGCGCCATGAGTACTTTAGACACCCTTACGGACATCCTGGTCCGCGATTATGCTGTGGCGCCCGCGCTGGTGAGCTCGGAGGCGACGCTCGCCACGCTGAAAATCGATTCATTAAGCCTGCTCGAGCTCATGTTCAAAATCGAGGATCGCTTCGGAGTCAAGATTGCCGAGGACACACCGACCGATTTGGTGACGGTCAATGACGTCGTAGGATACATCGATCGGCTCATCGCACGACGGGCCAAATCGCGCGCCACCGGCGCTTCTGAATTCCCCGGCGAAAAATGACTCGGCGCCGTGTCGCGGTTACCGGCTTGGGCGTGGTGGCGCCGATCGGCAACTGCAGTGACGAACTGTTTGCGAATCTCCTGGCGGGTCGGTCCGGCGTGCACCATCTCGCCGATTCTCAGGCTCGAGGGATGCGTTCGCCGATTGGAGCCTCGGTTAGCTTCGATGGCCGCGCACATTTCCCCGAGCCGCGGCTGCGAATGCTCGATCGCGTCAGCCAGCTGGCCTTGGTTGCCGCCGGGCAGGCCATCGCGGACGCGAAGCTCGACTTCGCGGTTCAACGGCGCGAGCGGTGCGGGGTCTTCGTCGGCACTGCCTTGGGTGGCGCGGGGACGACCGAAGAGGGGTATCACACGCTGTATGCGGAGCGATCCGATCGGATACAACCGTACAGCGTCCTCAACGCGATGACCAATGCGCCGGCGTCCTGGATTGGAATCGACCACCAACTCTCGGGACCCATTCTGACGTATTCCACCGCGTGCTCATCATCCGCAGTCGCGCTGGGCGAGGCCGCGCGCAGAATACATAGCGGCGAGATGGACGTCATCGTGGCGGGGGGTGCGGAGTCGCCGTTGGTATTTGGCGTGCTTCGCGCTTGGGATGCAATGCGTACTCTCGCGGCGGAAGACCCGCAAGACCCGTCCGCTTCATGTCGACCGTTCGCACGTACGCGCACCGGACTCGTGTTGGGCGAGGGGTCGGCTTTCGCGGTGCTCGAGGAATGGGGCCACGCCGTCGCTCGCGACGCACCGATACAGGCGGAGTTGTGCGGCTACGGCTTGACGAGCGATGTCGCCCATATCACGCGGCCGACCGAGGCAGGACAAGCGAACGCGATGCGCGCGGCGCTTGACTCGGCCAACCTCAATCCGGAAGCCGTGGACTACATCAATGCGCACGGAACGGGCACATTGCAGAACGATGCGGTGGAGACGGCTGCCATTAAAGCGGTGTTTGGTGAACGCGCGTATTCGATCCCGGTAAGTTCGACCAAATCCATGCACGGTCACCTGCTCGGTGCGGCCGGCGCACTCGAATTCGTCATTGCCGTCATGTGCTTGAAGCGCGCGATCATTCCGCCCACCATGCACCTCAATTCACCCGATCCGGCATGCGATCTGGACTACGTGGCTGGCAAGGCGCGCTATGGCATGTCCGTGCGCACCGTGATGTCGAATTCGTTTGCTTTCGGCGGCACGAATGCGGTGTTGATCGCCAAATCCATCGATTCCCATTGAATAGGTATATTTCCTCATCGACGGCCACTGCCGCCGCGATAGTGTTCGGTGGTCATGACCATGCACAACGAGGATGTGGCTGCTGCCTTCGAGGAGATGGCGGACCTGCTCGCCATTCGAGGAGAGAACTCGTTCCGCATCCGTGCGTATCGACGCGCGGCTCAGGTGGTGCGCGGCCTTGCGCGGCAACTCGCCGACCTGGGCGGCACGGAGGCATTCGATGAGCTGCCGGGCATCGGCACCGATCTCGCCGCCAAAATCGCGGAGCTGCTCGAGACCGGGCATGCCCGTGCCCTGGAGAAGTTGCGCAAGCAGGTGCCGGCAGGTCTGCGGGAACTGCTGGCGCTGCCGGGCCTGGGTCCGGTGCGGGTGCGGGCCCTGTACAGCGGTCTCAACGTGGAGGGAATCGAGGACCTGCGAGGCGCGCTGGCGGACGGGCGGTTGGCCGAGCTGCGCGGATTCGGACCGAAGATCCGCTCGCAGCTGCTCGCGGCGACGGCGGCCGCGTCGAGCGGGCCCCGGCGAGTGGCGTTCTCGGTGGCGACGCAATACGCGCGGCCGCTCAAGGCCTATCTGGAGCGCGTCGCCGGCGTGACGCGTGTCGAGATCGCGGGGAGCTATCGGCGGGGGCGGGATACGGTGGGTGACATCGACGTGGTTGTGTGCGCCGCCGAAGGGGCTGCGCCCATCCAGGCGCTGGAGCGTTATGACGACCTGCAGTCGCTGAACGCGGCGGGCACGACCAAAGCATCCGGTGTCTTGCGAAACGGGTTGCCGTTGGATATTCGCGTGCTGCCGAAGGAGAGTTTCGGAGCGGCGCTTCATTATTTGACCGGCAGCCGGGATCACGTCGTCCAAGTGCGACGGCTGGCGCAGAAAAAGGGACTGAAGCTCAGCGAGTACGGCCTGTTCCGCGGCGCCAAGCGGCTCGCCGGAGCCACGGAGGAAGGGGTCTACGCGGCGCTCGGCCTTCAGTGGATTCCGCCCGAACTGCGCGAAAACCTGGGCGAGATCGCGGCAGCCCAACGGCGAGCGCTGCCCATGCTGATAGAGCGCGCCGATCTGCAGGGAGATCTTCACGCCCACACCAGCGCTTCGGACGGCAACGACTCGCTCAAAAAGATGGCCGCCGCGGCCCAGACCCGCGGCCTGCGCTATCTTGCGGTCACGGACCATTCGAAATATCTCGGCATCACGCGAGGCCTCGACGCCGCGCGGCTTGCGCGGCAAATGGACGAGATCGACAAGTTGAACGCGACGCTTTCAGATCTGACCCTTCTGAAGGGAGCGGAGGTCGATATACTGGAAGACGGCAGCCTTGCCATGGCGGATGCGGTGCTGAAGCGGCTCGATCTCGTGGTGATCGCCGTGCACAGTCAGTTCGGTCTGTCCGAGGCCAAGCAAACGCGGCGCATCCTGCGGGCGCTCGAGCGGCCGTATGTGTCGATCCTCGCGCATCCCTTTGGCCGCCTGCTCGGCGGGCGCCCTGGGTATCCCTTGGATTTCGAGCGGGTGCTCGCGGCGGCCCGCGATAGGCCCTGCTACCTCGAAATCAACTCGCAGCCGACGCGCCTCGACCTCGATGACGCGTATGCCAAGCGCGCGCGCGACGGCGGCGCGCTGCTCAGCATCGCGAGCGATGCACATTCCGCGGATCAGCTCGACTATCTGGATGATGGCGTCCGTCAGGCGCGACGCGGCTGGGTGACCAAGGACGACGTGCTCAATGCAAGGCCCCTTCACGAGCTGCGCGCGCTGCTTCGCGATACCTTGCGCTGAGGGAGGATTGGAGATATGAAACTCACGTTCTTGGGCGCCGCCGGCACGGTGACCGGATCGAAGTACCTGGTAAGCAGCGGGACGCAGCAACTGCTGGTGGACTGCGGATTATTCCAGGGCCTGAAACGGCTGCGGGAGCGCAATTGGCAGCGCCTGCCTTTCGACGGGCGGTCGCTCGCGGCCGTGCTGCTCACGCATGCGCATATCGACCACTCAGGATATCTGCCGGTCCTTGCGCGCTCGGGATTTGGCGGACCCGTGTATTGCACCGTGCCGACGGCTCGTCTGCTCGCAATTATGCTGCCGGACAGCGCACGCCTGCAGGAGGAAGATGCGCGCTACGCCAACCGGCATCGATTCTCGAAGCATTCGCCGGCGCTGCCGCTTTACACGGAAGCCGATGCCGCCGCCGCCTTGAAGCTGCTGCGCCCGGTCGAATGGTCGACGGAGGTTGCGCTGCTGCCCGGCGTCACGGGGCGCCTGTCGCCGGCCGGACACCTGCTAGGCGCGGGCTCCGTGCTGCTCGATATGCCCGAGGGGCGGCTGTTGTTTTCCGGGGACCTCGGGCGTTCCGACGACCCCATCATGCTCCCGCCGGCGCCGCCTCCGGCGGCCGACTGGCTGGTGATCGAATCGACCTACGGCGATCGGCTTCATCCGGCGCTCGATGCGCAATCCGAGCTTGCCGATATTCTCAACCGCGCGCTGGCGCGCAGCGCGGTGGTCGTGATTCCGGCCTTCGCCGTCGGCCGGGCGCAGTCGCTTTTGCATCTGATCGCGAGCCTCAAGGCGCAGCGTCGAATTCCGGAGGTTCCGGTATTTCTAAACAGTCCGATGGCCACCGACGTCACCGAGATTTACCGGGAATTCAGCGAGCAGCATCGTTTGAGCGTGCAGCAATGCCGCGACATGTGCTCGGCGGCGAAAATCGTCAACAGCGTCGAGGAGTCCAAACACCTGAACACCCTGCACGGGCCGATGATCATCGTATCCGCGAGCGGCATGGCCACCGGCGGGCGGGTCCTGCACCACTTGAAGGCGTTTGCACCGGATGCGCGCAACTTGATCTTGTTCAGCGGTTATCAAGCCGCGGGCACGCGCGGCGCCGCGATGGTGAGCGGCGCCGATGCGATAAAAATGCACGGCGAATGGATTCCGGTGCGGGCCGAAGTGGCGCAGCTGCAGGCGGCGTCGAGTCATGCCGACCGCAACGAATTGTTGGCGTGGCTGCGCAGGGCTCCCCGCACCCCGGCGCACATTTTTGTGACGCACGGCGAACCATCGGCGGCCGACACTTTGCGTCAGTATCTGCGGCGCGAATTCGGCACCGAGGTTCTGGTTCCCGAACAGGGTGAGCAAGTCGAGTTGAAGGGCGCCGGTTCGGCGCGGCTGCCGGGTGCGGTCAATGCCAGCGCCGAGGTTCAGTGATGGAAGCCCGACATGGTTGGACCGAAAGGGTGCGCACGGCGATCGTATGGGCCCTTCTCGCCGCGCTGTTCGGCGTGCCGTCCGATGCGGCGGCGCAGACGCTGCAGGAGCAGAACGAGCTGCTGTTCCGCCAGCTGCAGCAGATTCACGGATTGAGCGAGGCGGAAATGCGCGACATCCGCGCGATATTCTCCCGGTCCCCGGCCTTGGGCCAGGGCAATCCCGCGATCTCCCAGCATCCGGTCACTGCGCAGCAGTGCGAAGCCAAGCTCAAGGCGCAGGGCGTCGATTATGCCAACCCGGAGTTCGAACGCATTTGCGGCGGAAAATACATGGCGCCGCTCTACAATTCGAAGACCGCCACGGCGGATCAGGCCAAAGCGTGCATCGATCAATTCGAGTTTCCGGACGTACCCTGCGCGTATCCCGTGGTCTGGGTGAAGGCGCGCGAAGCGGCGCAAATCTGCGAGGCGGAAGGCAAGCGGCTGTGCGATGCCCACGAATGGGAGGGCGCCTGCGCAGGAAGCCTGGAGCCCCCGGATTATCGATTTGATCTTGCCCAGGGTGTGGCCCCGGAGACCGCGATCCAGCGCATGAAGAGCGCGCACAATGCGGCCCATCAAGCCGGCAAAACATGGAGCTACGGCCCGGAGTACCAGCGGGGCATCTGCGCGACGGGAAGCTTCAAGACGCCGGGATGTCCGGGCGGCGGCTGGCAGCTGTGCGGCTCGAACACCTATCCGGCCGGCGATTTTCCCGCATGCCGCAGCCCGCTCGATGTCTACGATCTAAACGGCAATGCAGCGGAACACATGAATCTGCCCCTGAACCCACAACAGATGTCGAGCCTCGGCAGCAAGGAATTGGGCTATACGGAAATGAAGGGCAGCTGGTTCATTTTCGACACCTATCGGGCGCACGAGGATTGGTGCCGGTGGCGCGCGCCTTTTTGGCACGGCTCCCGGGTCATGGACACGGGCAGCCATGCAAATTACCACCTGGGATTTCGTTGCTGCAAGAGCCTGGGGCCGCAAACACCGCTCCTGCTGAGAAAATGACGCGGGTTGCGGGGATTACGGATTGGTTTGCAGCTGCGTGCGCTGTATAGATATTTCCTGTTCAATAGAAGCACGGGTTTCGCATCATGAAGCTGCCATTACAGATCACCTTCCGCCACATGGACCCTTCGCCAGCCCTGGAGGAGCGAATACGCGAGCTCATGGGCCGGCTCGATAAATTCAGCCCACACATCATGCACTGCCACGTCGTTGTCGAGGAGCCGCATCAGCACAGCCGCCACGGATCGCTGTTCGAATTTCGAATCGAAATCACCGTCCCCGATGAGATAATCGTGATCACGCGGGGGCACGATGACAATCATGCTCACGAAGATGCGTATGTTTCGCTGCGCGATGCGTTTCGAGCGGCCCGGCGCAAGCTCGAGGATTACGAGAGAAAGCATCGCCAGGAGACCAAGGCGCATCCCGTGACCCCGCCACCGTAGGGGCGCGGGTCCTTGGGAGGCGCCCGTCAGGGGCTGCGCAGCGCCTCGGCAAGAATCATGAGGTTCTGGGGTCTCACGTGAATGATGCCGCTGCGCGGGCTGTCGATGTCGGCGATGAGCAGGAACGAAATGGACAGGACAAACGGCAGCACCCTGAATAGGGCGCCTTCCAGTTTGGCGTTGCTGGCCCCATAACCGACCAATATCTGCGAGGTCACGGCGATCACCACCATCAGAAACCATGCGCCTGCCGGGATCCGGTTCCGCCAGGCCGCATCCGTGTAGCCCTGCGAATTCAAGACATCGTTCATGCCGGACACCGCCAATGCGACGATGGGCGCCGGTTGCGTCGCGACGTTGCTGCGCACCGCCGCCCACAGATCATTTTGCAGCTGCGCGGTGCGGGCCTCGATCTGCCCCAACTCCCCCTGGTGGCGAACCGTATAGAAGGACAGCCGCTGATCGAGATACTGTCGCAACAGCGATCGCACCCGGGCGGCATCCTCCGGCGCCAGCAAGTCCGACCGCACGTACTCGGTGCCGATCGCGTTGGCCTCGGCCTCTTCGAAGGTCTTACGCTGCTCGTAGCGGTTGATGGCCATCGAAAAGCTGAATCCGATGATCAGACCGCTCAAGGTCAGCGTGGTGGCTAGAATAGTGTTTAAGTCTTCGCGGACCTCCGCGGACATCAGGCGCTTCTTGCGGATGGCCGCCCCCAGGCGCGTCGCAAACCACAGGGTGAGGAACGATACCGCGAACAGCACCAGCGGGTAATTCAATAAATCGTACATGTCAAAATCCGTGCTTTTGTGCCAAGAAGCTTATCACAGTGATCGCGACCGCCAATCCGCCGGGCGCGCCGGCTCGGTTCAGAACAGGTTCGCGAGATACCGGTACGCCGCGGCGGCGCGGCGATACAGTTTGACCGAGACATCCTCGATGAGCAGCGGCAACCACACGAAGTTCAGGCGGAACAGGACGATGATGAGCAGATTCATCATGCAGGCGTACTTGAAACCGACCCAGTCCTTATAGGAGGCATCGGCGGCCACCCATAGGTTGACGCCGCCCATGATCGCGTACACGGCGGCGACAGCCGCGTTGATCCAGCGCCACTCGCGGTTCGACAGCGCGAAGTAAGCGCCGACGATGATTTTCGCGGGATAGTCCCAGCCGAGAAGGGGGGCCGCGATCATGATGGCGCCGAGCGTCCAGTAAAGAATGGTGGGTTTCCAGTGTTCAAAGGCCGCAATTTCGCCGGTGTGGGCATAGAGGCCGAACCACAGTGCGCAGGCGCCGAGTGCGCCAAAGGCGATGAGGAGCGCCCAAGCGCTCGGACTCGGCGCTTGACGCGGCCGCCACAGCCAGGCGAAGAGCAGCGGCGTCAGCCACAGTGCGGTGGCGGCGATTGGACTCATTTCGTCCACCAGTAGGCGATCAGCAGCCCGCAGATCCAGAGAATTTCAAGGCTAATCTTATTGCGCGTCGAGATGGGCGCGGGCGGCGCGAGCTGCAATGCCGTGAGATGCGCCTGCGCCAGGGCGGCCTGGAAGGGCGAAGTATGCGTGTGCCGCAGGCTCTTGCGCACATATTTAAGGGTGCGGGCGGGCGCGGTCTGCAGGCGAGCGAGGAAGCTGCGGCGGCGCACATCGGCGCCTTGGATCAGCGCATCGCGCATGCAGGTCGGGCACGGTCTGTCGGAGAATCGCAAGTGCCCCTGGCTGCAGGAGGACATTCGGCCGCTTTGCTTGCTGGCGTAGATCGACAGCGCATCGATCCATTCCTGGGCGCTCGGTCTTGAATAACCGCCGGCTGAAAAGGCTCTGTCGAACAGCTCCCGCAGGCCGTCGGGGAAGGCTTCGTGCACACTCGCCGGCACCTTGCGAACGCGGGTATTGGCCGTCTTCCCGTAGGGGTAAAGCCCCTGCTTGATGCGGCCCGCCAGCTCTTGTGGGTAGGTCCCACGGTCGGCTGCCACGCCGCTGAAGGGGTGGATGCCGTAGTTCAGGAGGCGGAAGATGATGGTGGCAAGCGCGAAGCGGTCCTGTGCTTCCGGGTAGGCCACTGTCTTGTCCTGAAATTCCGGCGCCAGATAGTCGGGAGTGACTTGCGGCGCGTCGGAACGGAATTCATCGGTGGCGATGTGGAAGCCGTCGCAATCGAGAATCGAAACGTACAGCGATGCCTTGTAGATCTTCACGTTCATCGGTTTCAAGTCGACGATGGCGATGCGCTTTGCGTGCAGGCAGTCGATGAGAGAGGCGAGGTTGAACGAGACCGTCGCCAATTTGCCGTAGTCGGTATCGAAACCCTCATTGGCGGCCTGCCGGCGATTCAGCAGATAGTCGAGTTCCAGCGTGCGGTCGAAGGCGATCTTGCGCATGGCGAAGCCGGCGAATCGCGAGTGGCGCAGGATCAAGGCCTCCGGCCAGGCGAGCTGCACCACCTCTTCATACCCGGCCGGAACCTGCGGGAGAGCCGGCTGATGGTCGATCATCCACTGGATTTTGTGCCGGTAGCGGGCTAGGTGCTCCTGCGGGGTGTTGGCGTGGTAGATCTTGGCAACGAATCCGGGCCGATCGTCGATGGAGAAGATCTCGCCGGCGCCGCCCGATTTGCCGGTGGCGGTCAGCGTCGCCCTCTCCGAGCGGCCCCCGGCCCAGATGACCTCGACACTGTGTTCAGGTTTGCGTTCGTAGGAAGGCACGGGATCGACCGGGCGGCTGAATCATCGGTCAGAGGATCATGGCGAGCAGCAGGGTCTTGTCGTCGGGCGAGATTTCGCAGGCCCGCGGGCTCTCCAGCAGATTGCGCAGGGCTGCGTTGCCGTTCGTCTCGGTGGCCTCCCGCAGGAAGGCGGCGATCGGGTCGATGAACGGGCGAAAGAAGCCGCTGCGCGCGCGGTTGACGGCGAAAGGCGCGGTGCCGTCGGACAACAGGCCGATCACGCATCCGCGCTCCGGAGCGGGCAGCGGGGTGAGTCGAAGGTGCTCGCTCCAGTTCTCGTCGGTTACGAAATAGGTTTCGTCGGCGTATTCGCCGTTCTCCGGATGGGAAAGGGCGCAGTCCCCGTTAGCCGACTGCTGTATGGCAAAGCCGTCGCCGATTTGAAAGAAACAGCCCCCGTCCGGTGAGGCCACGCATCCGACCAGGGTGCATGAAAAATCGTGCGGCGCCAGCTCGCGCGAGGCGGCAATTTCCGCAAGCCGGGTGCGCACCGCATCGACAGCGTCGCGGATGATCGGCTCGAGGCGTGCGCCGTTCTGTGCCTGAACTTCGCGCAGGCTCGCGTCGGCATGCACGGTGTGCGCGAGTTTCTCCGCCAGGGCGCGTGCCATGAACTCAGCGCCGGTCCGGCCTTCCGGGACCGAACCGGCGCCATCGCAAACAATGGCCACCAGCACATCGCCCGTCACGACGTAATGGCTGGCATCCTGACCGGCCACGCCGTGCTCCAGGTTGCGTTGACCGGTAGCCGAGGCACAGAACACTCTCCACATCACTCTTGAGTCCACACACATGTTGGTCCCGCAGGCGGGGCGGATCCGAAGCCGGTGGTGAAATGGCGCGCAGGCAGGCGCGCGATCTTCAGGTGGACAATTGCGCCCAGCTATCCACCGGATTCAGCTGCACCGTACCGCCCGCGGGCGCGCGGGATACCGCGCGAATGCTGCGGCTCAGCCAGATGAACAGCTCCTTGAACTTGAGTCCGCTCAGGCTGAGAGCGCCCTTGTTGCTGAATTGTCCAAGGGCTTCCTTGTTGGCCTGATCGCCGATGCCGATCGCCATGATGTTGACCTTGTGCGCGCTCTCCGCGCTCTTGCACTCGGCGGCGACCGGGCGCCAGTCGTCGGTGGATTCCCCGTCCGAGAGCAGCATGATGATGGGGCGCTTGTACGACACGCCCGACGCGCGCATCTGGTTCTTCTGCGACTCGACTTCATCCAGAGCGCAGCGCATGGCGGCGCCGAGCGGCGTCAGTCCGCCGGCCAGCAGTTCGGGAGGCGTGAAATCCATGGCATCGGTCCAGTCGCCCATGATTTCCACATTGCTGTCGCCGCCCAGGGATATGACCAGCACCCGGCCGCAGCGGGCGGCGATCGGGTCGGCTTTCAGATCCGCCGCGAGCGTCTTCAGCCCCTCGTTCAGCAGCTGGATCTTGTTCTGTTCCTGCATGCTGCCGGAGCAATCCAGCACCAGCACCAGCGGTGCGCGCTCGTCGCTGTTGTCGATCAGGGCGACGTCCGGAATGACTGTGTTCATGCGTTTCCCCGATCCCTTGAAGTGCTAAAAGTAGGCGCAAAAAACGGTCTTCACCGACAAAACCGTGTCTCGAAGATCCGGCTTCAGCATACTCCGGACCGGTGCAAAACGCATCGCTCATGAAGACAGGCGGCAAGCGACGCGAAAGCATCGCGGCACGGGGCGCTGGGCGAGGAAGATAATGCGCTAGGATAGGGCGGATGCAGCCGGAATCGCCGATGATGTCCAAATCGCCAGCAAAATCCGCGGCCGCGGATGGGCAAGGCAGCCTGCTGACGCTCGCTTTGTTGTCCCTTGTCGTCGGCCTGGGCACCGGTCTGATCGGTGCGGCTTTTCGGCTTGCGCTCGCACAGGCCGATCGGCTGCGCAATGTACTCGTGGCCTGGGCTCACGGCGGGCATTTGGCGGGGTTCGTGCTCGTGACGGCTTCGGTCGCGGCGGCCACCGCGTTGGCGAGCTGGCTGGTTCGCCGATTCTCGCCGACGGCAGCCGGGAGCGGTATCCCACAGGTCGAGGCGGTGCTCGAGGCGCAGCTGCCGCAGGCGGCGTTCTACCTGATCCCGATCAAATTCCTGGGTGGATTGCTCGCGATCGGCGCCGGACTCGCGCTCGGGCGCGAAGGCCCCAGCGTGCAGATTGGTGCCAGCATTGGCGATCGCCTGGGGCAGACCTTCCGGCGCAATTGGCCGGATTGCCGCGTGCTGATCGCCGCGGGTGCTGGCGCCGGCTTGTCCACGGCGTTCAACGCGCCGATCGCCGGCGCCATTTTCGTCTTGGAGGAATTGGTGCGGCGGTTCGAGCATCGCATCGCCATCGCGGCGCTCGGCGCCTCTGCGACGGCCATCGCGGTGGCTCGCATGCTGCTCGTCGACGCGCCGGACTTTCATGTCGATGTGTTGAATTACGCCGGCGCCGAGACCCGGGTGCTTTATTTCGTGCTGGGAGTCTTCGCGGGCTTGTTCGCGATGCTCTACAACCGCGCGCTGCTCGCCACGATGGCAGCGGCGGAGCGGCTCGCGCGCTGGCCGCAGGAGCTCAAAGCGGCGTTGGTCGGCGCGGCGGTCGGCATGCTCGCGTGGTACGCCCCCATGCTGGTGGGCGGCGGCGACACGATCACGCAGCGCACCTTGGCGGGTACCGATGCGTTGACCATTGTTCCGCTGATTTTTCTGATCCGCTTCGGACTCGGCACGGTCTGCTACGCCGCGCGCACACCGGGCGGCTTGTTCGCGCCTCTGCTGGTGCTCGGCGCACAACTCGGACTGATGTTCGGCAGCCTGTGCCGGCTCGCATTTCCCGATTTTCATATTCAGCCAGAAGGATTCGCCATCGTCGGAATGGCTGCGCTGTTCACCGGGGTGGTGCGTGCGCCGATAACCGGCATCGTGCTCGTGGTCGAGATGACCGACAGCGTGAGAATGCTGCTGCCGATGCTGGGAGCGTGCTTCACGGCGATGCTGGTGCCGACGATGCTGAAAGGCGCGCCGATTTACGAATCATTGCGGGCGGGCATTTTGCGCCAAGCCGCAGCAAGCCCATCCGCGCCGCCTTCCAATCAGGTGGATTCGGCGGTTTGAAAAGCCGGTCAGTGAGCCAGGCGGCCGTATTTTGCAAGCACGGCGCGCAACGCGGCGTGCGGCAAAGCGATGACGCGATGCCCATCCACACCCTCCATGTCGCGCGCGGCCACCATGGCGTTGACGATGGCTTCCTCGGTGGCCTCGACCGTGGCGCGAAACACCGGATCGAGCGAGTCGTTTGGCAGCATTTTCAAGTCCACCACCCGCCCCTCGTTGGCGGCGCCCGGATTGGCGGTCGAAAAGGCGATGAAAATATCGCCGGACCCGTTGCCGGCAATGCTGCCGTTGCGGCCCAATCCCAAGGTGACCCGGCGCGCGATGCGTTTGAGCTGATGCGCCAACAGCGGTGCATCGGTCGCCACCACGACGATGATGGAGCCGCGTTCGGCGATATCGGACGGCATGAACGCATACGGTTCCGGCGCGGGTATTTGGCGCCCGACGTTGATCCCCGCGATTAGCAAGTTGTCGCGGTTCCCGTAATTGCATTGCACCAGCACGCCGACCGTGTATCCGCCGTCCTTGGCGGCGAGCCGCCGCGACGAGGTGCCGATGCCGCCCTTATAGCCGTTGCAGATCATGCCGGTGCCCCCGCCGACGCTGCCTTCTTCGACCGCGCCGGCGTGTGCGCTGTCGAGCGCTTGGAACACATGCTCCGGCTTGACGTGAAAGCCGTTGATGTCGTTCAACCAGCCATCCCAGGTTTCGCCAACCACGGGGTTTGACCACCAATAGCCGCCGGCGTCGGGCGGGCCGTTCTCGAATCGCCATTTGATGGTGGCGTCGTGAACCGCCCCCACGCTGTGAGTGTTGGTGATCATCACCGGGCCCTCGAGAAAGCCGGATTCCTCCACCCAGGTGGTGCCGGTCATCTCGCCGCTGCCGTTTTGCGAGAACCAGCCGGCAAATACCGGATCCGATATCGAGTCGCGGCCGCGCGGCAGCACCGCGGTGACGCCGGTGCGCACCGGACCCTCGCCGACCTTGAGCTTGCCCGATCCCGAAATCAGCGTGGTGTGCCCGACGAGCACTCCGGCCACATCGGTAATGGCATTGAGGGGTCCGGGCGTGCCGTCGAACGGCACCCCCAGGCCGCGGGCCCGCGGCCCCCCGGCCGCGGCCTGCGCAGCATGCGCGCTTTCGGCTGGAGCGATCGCCACGCAAATACACCAGGCGGCAATCGCCGCGCAAGACAATCGGCCGACAACACGCACTTCAGCTGCCCTCCAGGAATCCCCTACAAGCCCCATATCATGCGTCCGCGAATCTCTCGAGACTGCGTCGCCAATATCCGGATGGTAAACTAACTCCATGATACCCAGTCGAATTCCTGCAGCGCGAATCCTGGCGTGCTGGTTGTGTGCGGCCGTCGCGGCGTTCGGTGCGCAAGCGGCGGTGCCGGAGGAAAAACAGCTCTATATTTATAACTGGACCGATTTCATCGGCCCCCGCACCATCGAGCAATTCGAGAAGCTCACCGGTATCAAGGTCGTCTACGACGTCTACGACGCCGAGGAGACCATGGAGGCGAGGCTGCTGGCGGGCAGTTCGGGTTACGACGTGGTGAGCGCCTCGACCGATTTCTTCAGCCGCGAGATCAAGGCGGGCGTGTACCAGACCCTGGACAAATCCAAGCTGCCGAATTGGAAGAACCTCGATCCGCACATTCTTGCCATTCAGGCGGCGTACGACCCCGGCAATGCGCACGCGGTGCCGTATCTGCATTCCATGAACGGATTCGCCTATAACATCGACATGGTCAGGGCACGGATGCCGAATGCGCCGGTCGATAGCCTGGATATGCTCTTCAAACCCGAAGTCGTCGCGAAGTTCGCCGACTGCGGCGTGACTTTCCTGGATTCCGCGGAGGACACCATCCAGTTGGCCTTGCAGTACCTGGGATTGGATCCGAACACCACGCGACGCGAGGACTTCAAGGCGGCGGAGGAGATGCTCCTCAAGGTGCGGCCCTACATACGCTCCTTCGACTCGTCCGAGTACCTGAATGCGCTGGCGAATCAGGAAGTGTGCGTCGCGATGTCATGGTCGAGCGACTACGCCCAGTCGCGCGCCCGCGCCCGTGCGGTGGGCGTCAACGTCAACCTCGCCTTCACGGTGCCCAAGGAGGGCGCGAACGAGACATTTTCAGCGTTGCTCATCCCCGAAGGGGCGCCGCATCCGGAGGCGGCGTACCAATTCATCAATTTCGTCCTGCGCCCCGACATCATCGCCGAGATCACCAACGCGATTTTCTACGGCAACGACAATCTCGCGGCCCAGCCGCTGATCGACCGAAGGATTCTCGCCGACCCGACTCTGTATCCGACCCCGCAGATCGAAGCGCGGCTGTACAAGTCGGCCGAGGTCAGCGCCGCGACCGAGCGCATTCGCACGCGCACCTGGACGCGGATCAAAACCGCCAAATGATCGAGGACTTCGCGTGAACGACACCGATAAATCGCACCTGAACCGCGTCGTTGGTTTCACCCGGATGCAGGACGGAACGCGGGAGGACTACCAGCTGCTCGAGAGCTACGAACGCGAATACCTTCACGATCTGCCGGAGCGGATTCTCGCCGCCCTTGGGAAGCTCAAGCATTCGTACGGCGGATATGCGTTGAGCCGATTGGATCATTCGCTGCAGGCGGCGACGCGGGCCAGGAACGACGGGGCGGACGAAGAACTGGTGGCGGCCGCGCTCATTCACGATGTGGGAGACGATCTTGCGCCCTGCAATCATGCCGAACTCGCCGCGGCCATCATCCGCCCGTACGTGCGACCGCAGGTCACCTGGATCGTCGAACAGCACGGGTTGTTTCAAAGCTACTACTACGCCCATCACTTGGGCGGCAATCGCGACGGGCGGGAGCGGTTGCTAGGCCACCCGTGGTACCGCGCGTGCGAGGCGTTTTGCGCGAACTGGGATCAGTGCTCGTTCGATCCGCATTACCCTTGGCAGCCGCTCGATGCGTTCGAGCCGCTTGTGCGCCGGATCTTCACCCGGCCTCTTTCCAGCGTTTCCGTTGTTCATGAATAGTTCCGGCTAAACGGAATCATTCATGGCTCTGGTCTCGTCGCGCCTTGTCGACGCCGACCCGCAAACAAGAGAACAACGCCGATCATGACAACCCCCGATGACAACCATTCCCAGTTCGACACCGCTTCGGCACCCACTGTCACTCCAAGGACCAGAGCAACCAGCGGATTGACCAGCGAGTAACTTGCGGCAAGACTCGCCGAGGTGCGCGCAAGCAGCAGCATATAGGCGCTGAACGCAATTAACGATCCAAACACCACCAGGTACAACCACGCCAGCCAAACGCCGGTTTGCCCAGGCCAATGCCATGGTTCTCCACGGACGGCAGAAATGAGGAGCAGCACGAGACCGCCGCCCAGCATCTCGGTTGCGAACCCGGTTGCGCCCGGTGCCAGCGCGAATCCCCGCTGAGCGAGCACGCTACCGAGCGCCCAACCCGTGGTGCCGACCATGATGGCAAGGAGTCCGGCCGGGGAGGCGTGAAGTCCTTGCCCTTGCGTGAGCATCAGCACCCCGCAAAGACCGACGACGACTGCCAGCAGCTCGCTGGGCTGCGGATGAACGCGAAACGCGAGATTGATAACCACCAACAGCAGCGGCATGACGGCGATGAAGGCAACGACCAAACCTGAGGGGATGGTTTGTTCGGCATAAGCGACGCCGCCCATGCCGCCGCCGAGCATCAAGGCGCCGATCAGCAGCGCGTTGCGCCACTCGCGAACGGTCGGCACCGATGCGCCCCGCGCCAGTTGCCATGCAAGTAGAAGTCCACCGGCAACCAGGAAACGCGTGGCCATCAGAAAGTAGGGCGCGAATCCCGCCAACGCGAGACGGATGACCAGATAGGTCGAACCCCAGACCAGCCATGTCACCGCCAGGCAGCCCACCACGAGCGGCGACAATGCTCGCGACGGAATGGGTGCGCGTGCGGTTCTGTTCATTCGCAAGCACCAGCGAAGCGGATCAACTCCGCGGCAGCGTGCTCAGCGCTCGGCCATTTGCGCATCGCGCAGCCGTTCACGCTCCGTGCGGCGCATCAGGTACCCGGCGATCAGGACACAGACGCCGACGAGGCAGATGATCAAGCTCGCGAGCGCGTTGATGTCGGGGCTCACGCCCAATTTCACCTTGGAAAATATCACCATCGGCAGCGTGCTCGCGCCCGGGCCCGAAACGAAGCTCGAGATGACCAGATCATCGAGTGAAAGCGTGAAGCTGAGCAACCAGCTCGATGCCAGCGCCGGCATGATCGCGGGCAGCGTGGTATCGAGGAAAGCGCGCACCGGACCCGACCCCAGATCCATGGCCGCTTCCTCCAGGGATCGATCGGCCCCCTGCAGACGCGACTGGACCGTGATGGTGACGTAGGCGGTGCAGAAGGCGATATGCGCGATCACGATGGTGGTGAAGCCGCGATGCGGCCACGACAGCATCTGCAGCATGGATACGAACAACAGCAGTTGAGTGATGCCGGTGATGATCTCCGGCATCACCAGAGGCGCGTTCACCATGCCGGTGAGCAGCAGCCTGCCGCGAAACATCGGGAATCGCACCAGTGAAATGGCCGCCAAGGTGCCCAGAATCACCGCACCGGTGGAGACCGCGACGCCGATCCTCAGCGACAGCCACGCCGCGTCGAGAATTTGCTGGTTGTGCACCAGTTTCGTGTACCAGCCGGTCGAGAAGCCGCCCCATACGCTCACCAGCGCCGATGCATTGAACGAGTAGCCGATCAATACCAGTATCGGAATGTAGAGAACCGCAATGCCGATGGCGAGCACCGATATCAGGAACGGCGAGATGCGATCCTGCATGCCCTAGGCCTCGAGCTGCTTGGTGCTGTAGTGCTGATACAGGGCAATGGGCCCGACCAGCAGCACCAGAAAGGCGATGGCGACCGCGGAGGCCACCGGCCAATCGCGGTTGCCGAAGAACTCGTCCCACAGCACCCGGCCGATCATGAGGTTGTCGGGCCCTCCCAACAGCGTCGGAATCACGAATTCGCCGATGGCGGGGATGAACACCAGCATGGAGCCCGCGATGATGCCCGGCATCGACAGGGGCAGGGTGACGTCGATGAAAACGCGCCACGGCGGGCTGCCCAAGTCCGCAGCCGCCTCGCGCAGCGTATAGTCGAGCTTCTCGAGCGTGGCGAACAAGGGCAGCACCATGAACGGCAAATACGAATAAATGATGCCCAGGTAGACCGCGAAGGTGGTGTGCATGATCTTGAGCGGCTGGTGGATGATGCCGAGCCACAGCAGCGCGGAATTGAGCAAACCGGTTTCCCGTATGATTCCCTCGAGCGCATAGACCCGCAGCAGGAAAGAGGTCCAAAACGGCAAAATGATCACCAGCAGCAGCACGCTCTGGGTGCTCTTCGAGGTTCGCGCGATGGCATACGCCATCGGGTAGCCGAGGAGCAGACATATCACGGTCGAGAAGAAGGCCGTTTTCAGGGAATAAACATAAGAGAGTCCGTAGACTTCGTCGGTAAAAAGGTACTGGAAATTGCCGAGATTCAGCGACAAATGGATGTGCCAGTCGGGACTGACGGATAGAATATCGGTGAACGGAGGCACGCGTACCGCGGTATCCGCAAAGCTGATCATCAAGGCGAATCCGAACGGTATGAGAAAGAAAACCAGCAGGTACAGCATCGGCGGCAGGATGATGAGCCACTTTCCGTGGCGCTTCAGCCACTCGCCGCGCGCAATGCCGCGCGCGTTTGTGCGGCCGTTGCCGCCGCCGTCGATTTCCCGGGGGGCCGCCTCACCCATGAATCGACTTCCTTAGCATGGGCTCACGAAAGAAAACGCGGCCCGCCGCGGCGAAGCCCGCACGTGCGCGCAACACCCGCAGCCGGCAGCGCCAGCGGCTGATCGATGCCTGCATCTCTGCGCTGCATCTATATGGACCATCGCGTACGACGGTGGAAAAAGTGGTGGCAATCGCGAAAATGTCCCCTGGCATTGTCAGATTCTACTTCGACTCCAAAGCGGCGATGCTGGTCGCTTCCCTGCAGTTCCTCGCCGCGGAGTTCGAGGAACAGGTCTTGGTGCCGGTCTCCAATCTTCGATCCAAACCGGTGGCGGCGCTCGAGCGGATGGTGGACCTGTATCTCGACCCGGACATCGCCAGCCCCCGTAAGGTCTCCGTCTGGTACGCATTTTGGGGCGAAGCCAGCTCGCGGCAGGAATACTACGACATTTGCGGCAAGAAGGACGAGGGCTTTGCGGCCCTGGTTCGCGATCTGATCGGGCGGCTGATCGAGGAGAGCGCACAATCTCACTTGGATCCGGGCGGAATTGCTCTTGGGCTGATCGGCGCGCTGGAAATACTGTGGCAGGATTTCGCGTTCCAATCGGAGGAAGATATCGATCGGCAGGCCGCCAAGGATCGCTGCATGGCGTACCTGCGATCGGTTTTCCCGGGACAATTCTCGCAGACGCCGCTGCGGGCCGGCGACCCGAGCGGTCCGGCGCCGGCGTCTGTGCACTTTGCAGATTGGGCGTACGGCAGCGCGATCGCGTATGCGCTGGAGCGCGATCGCATCCATCGCGGCGCCTGGCAGTTCATGGGACACGAATCGCAATTTCCCCGGTCGGGAGATTATCTGGCGGTGGATACCGCCGCGGAGCGCGCCTTGCTGGTCCGGGATTCCCGCGGAAAGCTGCATGCGTTTCGCAACAGCTGTGCGCATGCGCCGCACGCGTTGGTTGCGAACGGCGCCGGCCGATTCGACGGGATCATCGAGTGCAAGATTCATGGCCTCGCGTTCCACTGGGACGGCCGGCGCGACGATGGCGATCACGGCGGTGATCTCTGCGGTTTGGAGATGCGCGTGCTTGGCGGCTTGCTGTTCGTGAGATCGAGCGGATCGGCCAGAGGAGCCGCGGCCGACCCGGGCGCATGGTTCGACGGCAAGCTGCCGCACGGCCTGATGCCGCTCGGCCCCGTTCGGGAAGCCGCGGTTGCGGCCGACTGGAAAGTGATCGTCGAACAATGGCTCGAGTCGGCCGCACCGCCGGAGGAGCCGATTCCAGCCGCCGCCGCGATCGCGTGGACCGTTCGGCGGGCCGAGAGCGCAAGCGGATGGAGTTTGCAGCGGTATCGAGGGATCGCGGGATCAGTCGCGGCCGGCGTGTGGCACGAACGATTCATTGCGCCCGGCCACTTGTTGCAGTCGCGCCCGGACGGCGTGTCGATCATGCAGGTGATACCTGCGGGGCCCGGCCGCTGCCGCGTGCGCCGGTTCGACTATGCTGCGGGTGTGCACGGTCGCCATGCACGCGCAACCGCTTACCTGGCCGCACGGCTGCGACCCCGGATGCGGCGCGCGACGCTGGCCGCCGCTGAGTCGGCGCAGACAGGGATGATCGATTTCGGCTACGGCGCGCGCCCGCGGGAGGCGACTGCGCCGGCAGTGTCCTGGTTTCGGCGCCAGATCGTTGCACGGGTACCCGCCCTCGCGCTGGACCGCCCGCCGACCGAATCTTGAAGTTATACTGCGGTCCCATCGGACACTCATTCGGCACGGTCAATCATTTGGAGAAACGCATGACTTTGGCTTCCTTGAGCACCAGTGATTGGCACGCGCGCGCCGCGAGCCTGCGCTACGAGACACGGCATTTCATCGACGGCAAATTCGCCGACTCGGTGAAGAAGGGCCGCTTCACCGTGGTCAATCCGGCGACCGGCGCACCGCTGTGTGAAGTGAGCGCCGGTACCTCGGAGGACATCGATCTCGCCGTGGCGGCTGCCAAGCGCACTTTCCAGTCGAGGGTGTGGAGCCGCATGGCGCCGCGGGACCGCATGGCGGTCATGGCGGCCTTCGCCCGGCTCATCGAAGAGAACACGGAGCGCTTCGCGCTGCTCGATACCCTGTGCATGGGCAAGCCGATCACCGACATGGTGACCATCGACGTGCCGGCCGCGGCGAAGAACTTCACCTACTTCGGCGAACTCATCGACAAAATCGACGGCCAGGTGACGGCCACCGCGGCGGATGCCTTTCACTACATTCTGCGCGAGCCGTTGGGGGTGGTGGGTTCGATCGTGCCGTGGAACTATCCGTTGCTGATGGCAGCCTGGAAGGTCGCCCCGGCGCTGGCCGCGGGCAATTCCGTGGTGCTGAAGCCGGCGGAACAGTCGCCTTTGTCGGGCTTGCTGATGGGTCAGCTGTTCGTCGAGGCCGGCGGGCCGCCCGGCGTGTTCAACGTGGTCAACGGTCTCGGCGAAACGGCGGGCGCGGCGCTCGCGCTGCACATGGATGTCGCCAAGATCGGGTTCACCGGCTCGACCGAGATCGGCAAGCAGATGCTCATCTATGCCGGCCAATCCAACATGAAACGCGTGAGTCTGGAGTGCGGCGGCAAGACTCCGCAGATCTTCTTGAGCGATTTGCCGGACCTCGATACCGCGGTGACGTACGCCATCAACGGCATCTACGGCAACATGGGCGAGGTGTGCAACGCGGGATCGAGACTGCTGATCGATCGGCCCATTGCGAAAGAATTCATTGCCCGATTCGTCGAGAAGGGCAAGACCGCCTATCGCGCCGGCGATCCGCTCGATCCGAAGACGAACCTCGGGCCGCTGGTGACGGCATCGCACCGCTCGCGAGTCATGGGCTACATCACCCGGGGCAAGAGCGAGGGTGCGCGGCTGGAATTCGGCGGCAATACGCCCGATTTGCCGGGCGCCTACGTCAATCCGACGCTGTTTTCCGGTGTGAACAATCGCATGACCATCGCGCAGGAAGAGATTTTCGGTCCGGTCGCCGCCGCGATCGAGGTGGACGGCATCGCCGATGCGCTCAAGGTGGCCAACGACTCGATCTACGGACTGGCCGCCTCAGTGTGGACCCGCGATTTGACGGTCGCGCTCAAGACCGTGCGGGATTTGGAGGCGGGCGTGATCTGGGTGAATTGCTTCGATCACGGCGACATGACCCAGCCGTTCGGCGGCTACAAGCAATCGGGTCAGGGACGCGACAAGTGCGTGGAGAGCCTGATCTCCTACACCCAGACGAAGTCGGCCTGGATCAATCTCGGCTGAGCCAGGCGCCGGCCGGAATCTAATCCGGCTAGGCGAATTGCCGCGGCGCGCCAGGTAGGCGAAACTCGGGTATCCGATCGCGCAGCAGATTGTGGAACTCGTGCATGTACACCTCGAGGCGCGACAGCGGACCGGGCTTGTAGCTGCCGGACGCCAGTCCCCGCTGCACGCGCTGGCACAGCCACTTGTCCTCGTTGTTGACCTGGGTGTTGATCCGATTGCTCAAGTAGCGCACCGCGCGGATCTCTCGGCTGTCGTTCGGCAGCCCGAACATGGCGCCGCGAACGATGCACTTGCCGGGACCGCCGGGCAGCAGCTGGAAGAAATCCATCTGATCGGGAAACACGTCGACGCCTAAGTTCGGCAATGCGCTGTAGAAGCGCCAGCTGCGGCGCAGTGTGTCGGGTAGGTGAGGGACCGCTCCGGCGATCAATTTTTGATATAGGCGCTCCGACCAGCGGGAGGAGGGCTGATCGCGCATCCAGCTCACGCCGCGCGCCACACCGGGCACCGAGGCGACGTCATCGTAATCCGGCGTGAACATGCGGTACAGGCCAGGGTGCCCGATCGGCACATGATAGGACTCGAGGTAGTTGTCCATCGCGATCTTCCAATCGACGTCCCATACTTCCGTGGTGATCGGCGTCAAAGGAACCATGTCCTCGAATCGATAGGGCGCGAGTTCCTGAGCGAGCGCGCCCCAGGTGCTCGAGACCGGCGGCGGATCGCCGGCCAGGCACACGAAAACGAACCCGAGGGCGGTGTCCACCCGCACCGGACGCAAACCATGCGCGGCGCGATCGAGATCGGGAAAGCTCTCGCGCATCGGCACGCCGACCAAGCCGCCGTCATGGCGGTAGCTCCAGCCGTGATAGGGGCAGGTGATGGTGGCCGGGCAATTGCCCGATCCATCGAGCAAACGGGCGCCGCGGTGCCGGCAAACATTGTGAAACCCGCGGAACGATCCGTCCCGGTCCCTGATCACGAGCACACTCTCGGGACCCAAATCGAAGGTCTGGTAGTCGCCCGCGCGCGGTATCGAGTTCACGTGACAGACGATCTGCCAGCTCGGCATCAGCACCCGCTCGATTTCGAGCCGGGTAAGATCCGGATGGCTGTAGACCCAGGCCGGCAGCGCATGCGGCTGGCCGACAAAGGCGTCGCGGCCGAGATCCGTCGCGGGCTGGCTGTTCATGGGGTTCTCTCCGGCCGGGTTATATGGGTATTTAATTTACGCTGCGGCCATGTGGCTTGGCAAGCGGCGCTGCAACAACCTGCAAAATATGGCATCTAGTGGCTCATTTAGGCCGACAATAATCATATCGGGCGGATGCGCAGCGCCGTTTCAGGCGATCGCTGATGCATAATTTTATATGCTCGTATAAACTTGCCCTCGGATAAACTATATCGAAAGCCGCCGGTCATCCACAGGGGAACGTCATGGCCAGAAAACTGACCAACAGCAACGCGCATTTCAAGCGCGCCGTAAAACGCCTGCCGCTCGGCGTGGCCTCCAACTTCCGCTACTGGGGCGAAGACCGAACCATCTACGTCAAGCACGGCAAGGGCGCGCGCATCGTGGATCTCGACGACAACAACTACATCGACTACCGCATGGGCTACGGCCCGGCTATTCTCGGCTACGCGGATGAGCGCGTCGACGCGGCGGCACGCCGCGGCATGGAAGTGGGCGGCGTGTTCGCGCTCTCCACGGAAGCCGAACTGCGGGTGGCCGACCGGATCGCGAAAATGGTGCCGGCGGCCGAACTCGTGCGCTTTTCGAATTCCGGAACCGAAGCGGTCATGGCGGGTTTGCGCCTGGCGCGCGCCTTTACCGGCAAGGATGACTATGTGATTTTGGAGGGCAGCTATCACGGCCTGTTCGACGCCGCCATGTGGTTCACGCCCATGGAGAAATGGACCCAGGTCGGGGATCCGGAAGTCAAGCCCTACAGCGAAGGGGTGCCGATGAGCAGCAAGAGCTTCGCGCATTTCGTGCAGGCCAACGACGCCAATCAACTCGAGGACGTGTTCAAGCGCCACGGTTCCCGCCTCGCCTGCATGCTGATCGAGCCCATTATGGGCAATTGCCTCGGCATCGCCGCCGAACCGGAGTATCTGCGCGCGGCGCGCGAGTTGTGCGACAAATACGGCGTGGTTCTGCTGATCGACGAGGTCAAGACCGGATTTCGCGTGGCGCGCGGCGGCGTACAGGAGTTGTACGGCATCAAGGCCGATCTTTGCACCTTCGCCAAGGCGGTCGCCAACGGCTACCCGATCTCGATCCTCGCCGGACGCGAGGAAATCATGCGCAAGCTCGGACGCGGCGTGGCCCACGGCGGAACCTATACAGCGCACGCCGTCTCGCTCGCGGCCGCGGAGAAGTGCCTGGAGATTCTCGACGAGACCGACGCTTTGGAGCGCATCGCCGATTACGGCACGCGCCTTCGCAACGGCATGCGCTCGATCCTCGGGGCGCGCGGCATCGCCCACAGCTTCGTCGGCCATCCGTCCATGAGCGGGCTCTATTTCGCGCACGATCCGCCGCGCAATTATCGCGCGTGGAAGAGCAGCGACTACTCGTTCTACGACGCGATGGCGCAGGTGCTGCACGACGAGGGAGTGCTGTGCGAGCCGGATTCGCGCGAACCGTGGTTCGTGTCGGCGGCGCATGACGCTTCCTGCCTCGCCGATACGCTCAAGGCGTTCCAGACTGCGGTGGATACGACATTGCAGGCGGGCGGCGCCACGCACAAAGTGCCTGCTTGAGCGAGCACACGAAACGCGGACGGCAGGGCCTCGATGCGATCATCGTCGGTGCCGGGCATAACGGCCTGGTGGCGGCATGCTACTTGGCGCGCGCCGGCCTGAAAGTGCTGGTGCTCGAGCGCATGCCGTACATCGGCGGAGCGGCGGTGAGCCGGCGCCTGTACCAGGATTTCACCTACTCGAACTGCTCCTACGTCTGCAGCCTGCTGCGGCCGGAGATCATGCGCACCTTGGAGCTGCCCAAGTTCGGGCTGCAGGTGATTCCATACGAAGGCGGCTGCACCATGATGCAGGGCGGGGGCCACCTCGCGCTGTACGACAACCACGACGCCCTGCGCCGCGAAATCTCGCGGCATTCGAAGCGCGACGCGGAGGCCTACGACCGCTATGCGCGCGACGTGATGCGCCAGTGCAAATTCATCAAACCGCTGCTGATGCGCGAGCCGCCGGACCCGACCTCCTTCAAGCCGCGCGACATCAAGGAGCTTTTGTATCTCGGGCAGCGATTTCACCAGTTGGGCGAACAACGGATGTACGACACGCTGCGTTTTTGGACCATGAGCGCCGCGGATTTTCTTGACGAATATTTCGAGAGCGACATCGTCAAGGCGCATTTCGCCGGCAGCTCGATCATCGGCACGGCGCTCGGGCCCCGCTCGCCGGGCACCGCATATGTGCTTTTGCACCATTACATGGGCGACATCGACGATACCGTCGGCGCCTGGGGATTCGCGCGCGGCGGGATGGGGGCGGTCAGCAGCGCGCTCGGCAAGTCGTTCGAGGCGAGCGGCGGCACGATCCGCAGCACCGCCCCGGTGGCGCAGATCCTGGTGAAGAACGGGCGCGCGTCGGGCGTGGTGCTCGATGACGGCGAGGAGCTACATGCGCCGCTGGTGATCTCCAATCTCGACGTCCAGCGCACCTTTCTCAAAATCATGGATGCGAAGGACCTGCCCGAGGATTTCCTGCACCGGGTGCGGAACTTCAAGATCCGCGGCTCCTCGGGCAAGCTCAATATCGCTCTCGACGGTCTGCCGCGCTTCCCGGCCATTCCCGAGGGCTCGCCGTGCACGCGCGGCGACATGCACGTCACCGACACCTTGGAAATGATGGAACGCGCCTACGACGACTGGAAGGAGGGCCGCTGGTCGCGCGCGCCCTACATCGACATGCTGATTCCCTCGCAAATCGATCCAACCATGGTTCCCGACGGCAAGCACTATATGTCGGTCTTCGTGCAGTACTGTCCGTATGAGCTCGCCGACGGCGAGTGGACCCCCGCCAAGCGCCAAGGTTTCGGCGACACGGTCATCAATACCATCGCCCAGCACAGCCCGAATTTCAAGGACCTGATACTGCACGCGGAAATACGCACTCCGTGGGACATCGAAAACGAAGTGGGCCTGACCGAAGGCAACATCTTTCAAGGCGAATTGACCATGGATCAGCTGCTTTTCAACCGGCCGGTGCCGGGCTTCGCGCAGTACCGCTCGCCGGTGCGCGGCGTCTACATGTGCGGTTCGAGCACTCACCCGGGCGGCGGCGTCATGGGTGCACCGGGCGCCAACGCGGCGCGTGCGGTGCTCAAGGATTTGGGCCGGGCGCAATCGACATGACGCAGCAATCGACCGGCACCCGCTACGACTGTATCGTCATCGGCGGCGGACACAATGGCCTGGTGTGCGCCGCCGGCCTGGCGCGCGGCGGCCGTTCGGTGCTGGTGCTGGAAGCACGGCCGCAAGTGGGCGGCGCGGCCCTGACGCGCGAATTCGCACCCGGATTTCAGGTGTCGGCTTGCGCGCACTTGCTGCATCTGATGCCCGCCGAGCTGGTGAATGAGCTGCAATTGAGCTCGCACGGATTGAAATGGGCGGCGCAATCGATGCCGACCAGCGCATTGAACGACCGAGGCCCGCCGCTCACGATCGGGTTGCCTCTCGCGGCGGGGCCGAATCTGACGGCGGAGGACGCAGCGGCGTACGGACATTACTCGGCGCAGATGCGGCGCTTCGCGCAGGCGCTGGTGCCGCTGATGTCCAAGGTGCCGCCGCGCCTGGGAACTCGCGACTGGCGCGACATTGCTGCGCTGCTGCGGCTGGGCTGGCAGATACGCAAGCTCGGGCGGCAGGACATGCGCGAGCTGCTGCGCATCGGCGGCATGAATGTCTACGATTTGCTCGAGGAGCAATTCCGCTCCGACGCGCTCAAGGGGGCGATCGGCTTCGACGCGGTGCTCGGCACGAATTTCGGCCCGCGATCGCCGGGAACGGTATTGACGCTTCTGTATCGCATCGCTGCCGAAGCGGCCGGGGGCGCCTCGTTGGCGCAGCCGCTCGGCGGCATGGGCGCCCTGAGCTCGGCACTCGCCAAGGCCGCGACCGCGGCCGGCGCCACGATCCGCACCTCCGCGCCGGTTTCGCAAATACTGGTCGAATCGGACCGCGCGGCCGGGGTGCTGCTCGAGTCCGGCGAGCGCATTGCGGCACGGACCGTGCTTTCGAGCGCCGATCCGAAGAACACCTTCCTCAAGCTGTTGGGAGCGCGCCATTTGGATACCGGCTTCGTACGGCGCGTGGATCATCTGCGCGCCCGCGGCCTGGCGGCCAAACTGCATCTGGCGCTCGACCGGGTACCGCGGTTCAGCGGCTTGCCAGACGGCGCCGCGCTCGGCGGGCGAATGCTGATAGCGCCGTCGCTGCAGTACCTGGAGCGGGCCTACAACCATGCGAAGTACGAGGAGTATTCAGCCGCTCCGGCCATGGAGATCACGGTGCCCACGGTCAACGACGCGGGGCTTGCTCCGGCCGGCAAGCATGTGCTGTCCGCGATCGTGCAATATGCGCCCTACACCCTGAAGAGCGGCTGGCCGCAGGAGCGCGGGCGCTTCACCGATCTGTGCATCGATACCCTGGAGCGGCATGCGCCGGGATTGCGCGCCAGCATCGTCGCCGCGGAATTGCTCACGCCGCTCGATATCGAACGGGAATTTCGCATCAGCGGCGGCCATTGGCATCATGGCGAACTCGCCTTCGACCAATTCTTCATGGTCCGGCCGGTGCCGGGGGCCGCTCAGCACGGCACACCCGTGCCGGGTTTATACCTGTGCGGCGCCGGCTGTCATCCCGGCGGGGGCGTGATGGGCATTCCCGGACGCAATGCCGCGCGGCAAGTTCTCAAGGAGGCAGCGTGACATGAGTTCACCGCAACCCATCGCGCCGCATTTCACGCAACCGCTGCTCAAGACGCCGTTTCATGAGCGCGCTCGCGCGTTGTCCCAGGTGGACAGCTTCGTCGCCTGGGCCGGCTACACCACGGTCGACGTGTTCACCACGGTCGAGCAGGAATACTTCGCCATCCGCAACGCGACCACGCTCTTTGATCTGACGCCGATGGTCAAGTACCGGATTGCGGGCCGCGGTGCCGTGCCGTACCTGAACCATCTGGTCACCCGGGATCTGGCCAAGCTCAAGCCCGATCGCGTGGCCTATTGCGTATGGTGCAACGACGAGGGTCAACTGCTCGACGACGGCACGGTGTTTCGGCTGGGGGAGGGCGAATACCGTCTGTGTACGGCGGAGAGGCAGATCGACTGGTTGCTCGATTCGGCCATCGGTTTCGACGTCGAAGTGAGCGAAGTGACCGAGCAGATCGCCGCGCTCGCGATGCAGGGCCCGACCTCCTGCGCGGTGCTCAAAGCTTTGGGTCTTGCGGGAGTCGAACGGCTGAAGCCGTTCGAGATTGGCTATTTTTCCTTGCACGGGCGGCCGCTCACCGTTTCGCGCACGGGTTTCACGGGAGATTTGGGGTACGAGCTGTGGATGGCGCCCGAGGCGGCGCCGCAGATCTGGGACGAATTGATGGCGGCCGGGCGATCGCGCGGCATTCGAGCCATCGGCTCGCAGGCCCTCAACATGGCGCGCATCGAAGCCGGATTCCTGGCGCCGCATATCGACTTTGTTTCCGCGGAACAGACGATTCGCACCGGCCGCGACCGCTCGCCGCTCGAGCTCGGGCTCGCCTGGCTCATCGATTTCGAGAAGGGCCACTTCACGGGCCGCCGCGCACTGCTCGCGGAACGACAGCGCGGGCCGCGCCGGCAGCTGGTGGGGTTGGACGTGGTCGGCAACAAGCCGGCCCACGATGCGCTGCTGTACGACGAGGCGAACGGCAATCGCCAGATCGGGGCCGTCACCTCGGCCACCTGGTCGCCGACTTGCAAGCGCAACATCGCGATTGCCATGGTCGATGCGCCGTATTTTAAGAGCGGCACGACGGTGTGGGCGGATATCTATTTGAACCGCGAACTCGTTTGGGAGCGCCGCATGTCGAAGGCCCAAGTGGTGGAGCGCCCGTTTTTCGCGCCTGAACGCCGGCGCATGACGCCCCCGGGCGAGTTCTAGCGCGCGTGCCCTCGCCGCAGCAAAAGCCGCTTGCTGATAGGCCCTGGCTGAATCCCGAGGCTAAACCGCAAATCGTCATCGAGGGCGTGAGCAAGACCTTCGGCGGCTTCAGCGCGGTGGACAACGTCAATCTGCGCATCTTCGCGGGTGAGATGTTCGCCCTGGTCGGCGCATCGGGCTGCGGCAAGACGACTCTGCTGCGCATGCTGGCCGGATTCGCCAACCCGAGCGCCGGACGCATCCTGATCGATGAGGTGGACATGGCCGGGGTGCCGCCGTACGAGCGCCCGGTCAACATGATGTTCCAGTCCTACGCCTTGTTCCCGCACATGACGGTGGAGCAGAATGTGGGCTACGGGCTGCGCCGCATGGCGCTCGAAGCGAGCGTGCGCACCCAGCGCATTCGCGAGGCGCTCGACATGGTGCAGATCGGATCGATGGCAAAACGCAAACCGCACCAGCTTTCCGGCGGCCAGCGGCAGCGTGTGGCACTGGCCCGGGCGCTGATTCGACGGCCGAAGGTGTTGCTGCTGGACGAGCCGTTGAGCGCACTCGACAAGAAATTGCGCGAGCAGACCCAGTTCGAACTGATGAACATTCAAGATCAGGTGGGCATTACCTTCGTGTTCGTCACCCACGATCAGGACGAGGCGATGGCGCTGTCGACCCGCATCGCGGTGATGAACCGCGGCCAGCTGGTGCAGGTGGGCACTCCCTCGGAAATCTACGAGTTCCCGCAAAATCGGTTCGTTGCCGATTTCATCGGCACCACCAACCTCTTCGAAGGAACGGTCAGCGGCAACGAGCCGGGGCATGTCGTGGTGCGCAGCGCCGAGGCCGGCTGCGACCTGATCGTCGACGATGTGGGGCGGTTCGGCGGCGGACAACGCGTCTGGGTGGCCCTGCGTCCAGAAAAGATCCGCTTGAGCAAAGAGCCGCCGGCGGGCGGTGGCGTCAATCAAATCAAGGGAGTGGTGTGGGAGTTGGGCTACCTCGGCAACCGCTCCACTTATCGCATCAAGACCGAGACCGGCAAGCTGGTGACGGTGTTCGCACAAAACGACCGCCGCACCTCGGAGTGGTCGATCGATTGGAGCGACGAAGTGTATTTGAGCTGGACCGCCAATTGCGCGGTCTTGCTGCAGCAATGATGCGCCGACCCTCTCGGGCGATCGGAGCAATTGCCGCCGGCGCCCTGTGTCTGCTGTGCGCAAGCGCAGCATTCGCCGCCGCCAAGACCCGGAACGTGGTGCTGATCATCAGCGACGGGCTGCGCTGGCAGGAAATATTCACCGGCGCCGAGGAGGATCTGCTCAACGATACGGCGGGCGGCAGCTGGGTCTCGGACGAGGAGCTGCGCAAACGCTATTGGCGGGCGGAGGAGGGCGAGCGGCGGGCGGCCCTGTTCCCGTTCCTGTGGGGAACGGTGGCGAAGCACGGGCAAATCTTCGGCAATCAAGCCGTGGGGAGCGTCGCGCAGGTGACCAACGGATTGGCCTTCTCGTACCCCGGATACAACGAGATGGCCACCGGCTTTCCGAACCCCGCCATCGACAGCAACGAGTTCGGCCCCAACCCGACTCCGACGGTGTTCGAGTGGCTGAACAAATTCGACGAGTTCAAGGGTCGAGTGGCGATCTATGGCACCTGGAACGCCTTCGACGACATATTCAACAAGAAACGCAGCGGCCTTAAGATGCAGACGGGCTGGACGGCCCCCGGCAAGACGCATGAGACCGCGCGCGATGCGCTGCTGCGGCGGATTTACGAGACCTTGACCGAAGTCAACGAGGAAGGTCCGCCGGACGCGCTGCTGCAGATACCGCTGCTCGACTATGTCGCCGCCGCGAAACCGCGGGTGCTGTTCGTGGGCTACGGTGAGACCGACGATTGGGCGCATCAGGGCCGGTACGACTTGGTGCTCGACAGCGCGCATCGATTCGATTTCTTCGTGAAGCAGCTCTGGGACACGATGCAGGCAATGCCCGAGTACCGCGACAAGACCACCTTCATCATCACCACCGATCATGGCCGCGGCAGCGGCCTCACTGAGTGGAAAGAGCACGGCGTCGAGGAGAAGGGCTCGGAGAACATCTGGATTGCGGTCATCGGACCGGACACAGCGCCGCTCGGAGAACGCCACCACGTCGAGCCGGTGACCCAGGCGCAGATTGCGGCGACCGTGGCGGCATTCCTCGGCAAGGATTACCCCGCGGCAGTGCCGCGGGCTGCGGAGCCGATCGCCGCGGTGCTCCCCGGTGCGATTCGCGGGTCGGGGCCGGCCGCGGGAAGCTCCACGGACGAGCGTCTCGGAACGGTGTCATTCGAGGTCTCCTGTGCGCCTTCGGTGACTGCGGCCTTCAGTCGCGGCGTCGCCTTGTTGCATGATTTCTGGTACGACGAGGCGCAGCGGCAATTCGAGAGCATTGCGCGGGACGATCCGGGCTGCGCCATGGCGCACTGGGGTGTTGCCATGAGCATCTACCACCAGTTATGGAATCGGCCCGACGAGGACACGATGGAGAAGGGTCGTGCGGAAATGCGCAAGGCCGTCTCACCCGCCGCGAAAACCGCGCGGGAGCGCGAGTACATCGCGGCGCTCAGCCGGTTCTATCAACCCGGTCAGCAAAACTACTCGGCGCGGGTCGAGTCCTACTCCGGCGCCATGGGAGAACTGTACCGGCACCACCCGAAGGACACCGACGCGGGCGCCTTTTATGCGCTGTCACTGCTGGCCGCGGAAGCGCCCGACGACACCAGTCTCGCCCGGGAACACCAGGCGCTCGCGGTGCTGAATCCGCTGTTCGGGGTCTATCCGAACCATCCTGGTGTGGTTCATTACATCATCCACGCCTGCGATACGCCCTCGCTTGCGCCGGACGGCCTGGCGGCGGCCAGGCACTACGGTGAAATCGCTCCTTCGGGTGCGCACGCGGTGCACATGCCCGGCCACATCTTTGCGCGCTTAGGGTTGTGGGCGGATGACATCCGTGTCAATGAGGCCTCGGTGGCCGCCTCGCAGGCCGCGCTTGCGCGCGGCGAGAGCGACGGCATGGACCAGTTCCATTCGGACGATTTTCTGCTCTATGCGTATCTGCAAAGCGGACGAGAGGCGAGCGCCCGGGGCGTCGTCGAGCGGGCGGCGGCTGCCCTGAATCACTTCGAGGCCATGCCGGAGATGACTTCGCATTTCATGCAGAGCATGTTTCCGTACTATCGCAGCAAGCTTCCGGCGTTCTATGCATTGGAGCTGCGCGACTGGCGGGCCGCGGCGGCGCTCGAGCCGGTTGCCGGGGCAAGCCCCGAAACTCAAGTTCTGACCTATTGGGCGCGAATCGTAGCGGATGGACATCTGCGCGAAGGCGCGCGCGCTCAGGCCGATCTTGCTGCCTACGAGTCATTGCTCGCGCAAGTGAAGCAGGGCCGGCATGCGTATTACGCCGATTCGACGGCGGCGCGCATCGAGCACGGCGAGGCTTTGGCCTGGGCGGCCTTTGCGAACGGCGATCGAGCCGAGGCGCTGAAACACATGCGCGAAAGCGCGAATCTGCAGGACCAGGTGGGTCAAGGCGAGGTGGACATTCCGGCCCGCGAAATGCTCGCCGACATGCTGCTCGATTATCGCGAGGGGCAGCAGGCGCTGATCGAATACGAACGGGCGCTCGTACTGAGTCCCAACCGGTTCAATGGTTTGTACAACGCCGGGATGGCGGCCGAAGCCGCGGGCGACAAGCCCAAGGCGCTGAAATTCTATGCCGCGCTGCTCGAATCCACCGATAACGGTACGCACTCGGCGCGTCCGGAGTTCGATCACCTGAAGAGCTTCGTGGCGGCGTCGCGCGTTGCCGGCAGCCGATAGCGTAGTCTGCCGAAAAACTGCGAACCTGTATCACCTAAAGCGGCGGCCGGCTGGGTATTTTCGCAGGGTCCGAGTTCCGGCGCGGGCGGTTGACGCATGGCTAAAGGCGCGGTCCGCGAAGCCCTGCCGCAAGCCGGTTTTTATATTATACTGATGACAATTAGATAATATTTTGACGCTTGCGAGGTGCGGATAATGCGGAAGGTGAAGACTCTCGGGCTCTTGGGAACTGGCGTGATCGGCGGCGGCTGGGCCGCGCGGGCGCTGCACTTCGGAATCGACGTGATCGCCGCCGACGTCAAGCCCGAGATGGAGGAGTGGATTCGCGGCGCGATCGCCAATGCCGAACCGGCGCTTGCACGGTTGACCTTTGCGCCGCTGCCGCCCAAAGGCAAGCTGTCGTTCACCACGGACCTCAAGGTCATGGCGCAGCGGGCGGATTTCATCCAGGAGAACATCCCCGAGCAGCTGCCGCTGAAGCAACGCATGCTCGCGGAAGTGAGCCGTCATGCGGCCCCCGACGTCATCATCGCTTCCAGCACCTCGGGGCTGACGCCCACCGACCTGCAGCGCGACATGATCGCTCCCGAACGCTTCCTGGTCGCTCATCCGTTCAACCCGGTGTATTTGTTGCCGCTGGTCGAACTCGTGGGCGGTGATAAGACCGTCCCCGCGACCATCGAAGCGGCCGCGGAGTTCTTCACCTACATCGGAATGCATGCCCTGCGGGTCCGGCGCGAAGTGCCGGGTCACTTGACCGATCGCCTTCAGGAAGCCATCTGGCGGGAAATTTTGCACATGGTGAACGATGGCGTGGCGACCACCGGCGAGCTCGACGAGTCGATCATTTACGGTCCCGGGTTGCGCTGGGCCGCCATGGGAACCAACCTGATCTATCACCTGGCGGGCGGCGAGACCGGCATGCGGCATATGCTGGCGCAATTCGGGCCGGCGCTGAAATGGCCCTGGACCAAGTTGGAGGCTCCCGAGCTCACCGAGGAATTGATCGACCGGATGGTGAATGGCACCCAGGAGCAAGCGGCGGGCCGTTCGATTCGCGAGCTGGAGCGGCTGCGAGACGACTATTTGGTGGCGATTCAGCAGGTGCTGCGTCAGTTCAATATCGGCGCGGGATCGACTTTGCGCGCGCTCGAGACGCGGCTGTATGAGGATGCCGCGGGCGTCAAACAGGGTGCGGCCGACGCCGGTGCGCAGGGGTCCAAACTGCCCCGATACGACACGGTGGTCAGGCCGGAGTGGGTCGACTACAACGGCCATATGTCGGACTTTCTTTATGTCCACGTATTCGGTCAGGCCATGGATGCGCTGTACCGGGGCGTGGGCCTGGATGAGGCGTATCGGAACAAGGGCCGCATGTTCTACACCGTCGAGAGCCATGTCAGACATTTGGGCGAGGCGAAGGTCAGCGAGCCGCTGTACGTGACGACCCAAGTGCTCGCGCTCGACGAGAAACGCTTTCATATTTTTCATCGACTGTACCGCGGCCGCGACAATACCCTGATCGCCACCGGAGAACAGATGCATCTGCACGTCGACACCGCCTCGGCCAAGGCGATCCCGATGGACCGTGGTTTGCAGTTCAAGCTCGAATCGCTTCGGCAGGCGCATGCCGCGCTTTGCGCCCCGCAAGAGGCCGGCAAACCGGTCGGCAGCCGAGCCAAGCGCTAGCACCAACCAAACACCAGCAGCGATACCATGCCGAAGATCGTCGATCATGCGAAGCGCCGCGATGAGATCGCGTATGTGGCATGCCAGGTGGTTGCCAGCCGCGGTTTCGAGCGGGCGACTGTTGCGCGCATCGCCCGCGCGGCCGGGTATACCACCGGCATGGTGGCTCACTACTACGATTCCAAACAGGACATCATTCTCGCCGCCCTGCGTCTGATGCTGTTGCGCATCGAGGAGCGCCTGACGCGCGAACGCAGCCGGGGGGAGGCGAGCCTGCTCAGCGTGCTTTCCGAGGCACTCGCGATCGATGCCACGCGATTCACCGAAAGCGCATTTTGGATGGCGTTCTGGGGGCAGGTGTCGGTGGATCGCAAGCTCAAGCGATTGAACGCGTGGGTGCACCGCGAGTACATGCGCCTGTTCACCCGTTGTTTGTCCGAGCACTGGCCGGAGTGGCGCAAGTGGTCGCCGCAGCGGCGCGAGCAGGTGCTGCGCTCGGTGGTGACCTGCATGAACGGATTGACCGCCGGGGCGGTGACCAGTCCGCGTGACTGGTCGGCGCGGCGTCAGATCGAGCAACTGGATCTGCAACTCGAATTGCTGCGCGGGTGGGCGAAATCAAAGCGCACCGCAACCCACTGAAACACAGCCGCGGCTCACAGCCGCCTCGCCGCGGGGCTGCGTCACAAGGTCAGGTTTAAGGAGAACTGCAATGGATTTTTCCCTCAACGACGAACAGCAGATGATCGTCAAGACCACCCGTGATTTCGTGCAGAACGAGCTGTATCCGCACGAAAAGGAGGTCGAGGAGACCGGAGTGTTGCGCGACGATCTGCACCGCGAATTGAAGGCCAAGGCGATCGATGCCGGGCTGTACGCGGCCAACATGCCGGCTGAAGTCGGGGGGGCGGGATTGGACACCGTCAGCTGGGTGCTTTACGAGAAGGAGCTCGGCCGCACCAATTACGCGCTGCATTGGTCCTGCGTGGGCAGGCCCTCGAACATCCTGCTGGCATGCGAGGGCGAACAGCGTGAACGCTACCTGCTGCCGGCGGTGCGCGGCGATCGGGCCGAGTGTCTGGCGATGACGGAACCCGGTGCGGGGTCGGATCTGCGCGGGATGAAGACCTCCGCCGTCGAATCCGGGGGCGATTTCCTCATCAACGGCACCAAGCACTTCATCAGCCACGCGGATCATTCTGATTTCGTGATTCTCTTCGCCGCTTCCGGGGAGGAATCCAGTGCACGCGGCACCCGCAAGAAGATCACCGCGTTCCTGATCGACATGGGCCATCCCGGCTTCGTGGTGCGCACGGGGTACAAGAACGTGTCGCATCGCGGGTACACCAACAGCATCCTCGAGTTCAACGATTGCCGCGTGCCGAAGAGCGCCATACTCGGCGAGGTGCATCGCGGTTTCGACGTGGCCAATACCTGGCTGGGAGTCACGCGTTTGCAGGTCGCGGCGACGTGCCTGGGCCGGGCCGATCGCGCGCTCGATCTCGCGAAACAATGGTCCGTCGACCGGGTGCAATTTGGCCAGCAGATCGGCAAGTTTCAAGGCGTCAGCTTCAAGCTCGCCGACATGGCGGTCGAATTGCGCGCAGCGGAGCTTCTGGTTCTGGAGGCGGCGTGGAAGCACGATCAGAAGATCGACACCGAGATGGACATGGCGATCGCCAAGGTCAAAGCCACCGAAATGCTGGCCATGGTGGCGGATGAGGCGCTGCAGATCCACGGCGGCATGGGCCTGATGAGCGATTTGCCGCTGGAGCGTATTTGGCGCGATGCGCGCATCGAGCGGATATGGGACGGCACCAGCGAAGTGCAGCGCCATATCATCTCGAGAGCCTTGCTCCG
>Ga0209048_10000181_pt1 | contig 67366 bp, 57 predicted proteins | sample FrelakmetCRP12CR_FD_187146 | JGI IMG/M metagenome (GOLD analysis project Ga0209048, IMG submission 187146) | Freshwater lake sediment microbial communities from the University of Notre Dame, USA, for methane emissions studies - CRP12 CR (SPAdes)... | ecosystem: Environmental > Aquatic >...
CCATTCTTACAGCTCATGAGTGCCATTTTTACCGCATTCATAACTTTAATGAGGATGGAGATCTAAACAATATCAATTTCATAAGCCCATCAAAAAAAACAAGCATTATGAAATTTTATCAATTTGAATGCAGTCATTAATGAACTTATCATGTTTGCTAAAAAAAGTTCAATAGCCCTGATTCTCTGTTTTAAGCCATTAATGAGTTTCCCTCGACAATGGGTTTTATGGTCAGATATATTAAATAGTTTTTTGGTGGGTTAATGTGGTAAGATCAGTAACAAAGCATTTATATTATGATTCACTTAAACAATTGTTAGAACATGGGCCAGATGCTATAAAGATCAAATAATAGGACAGAAGGAAAGATGAAATTCATAACCTTGTTTGCAATATTAGTTGTGCTGATGATGGGAGTAGTATATGGAGTAATGTTTGCAACTGGGGATGAAAAGTCTGATATGAATGGTAAAATAATTGGCATCTGTCCAGCCAATCCCCATGATGCTAATAACTCCTTTAACTCTATACTGGTGGAGGGAATGATTGCAGGCAATAGTCAAAACCATAATTTATCAGTAAAAATAACTAATGAAACCAATATTCTTCAAAAACAAGGAGAAAAGCGAAACAAGGCCAATTATAATGATTTAAAACCAGGAAAGAACGTTGCCATAATTTTCACAGGTCCATTTGTAGTCTCATACCCTCCCCAGACCACTGCTAAGGAAATCGTGATTTTAAGCTGATTTTTAAGTTCAGATAGGAAACATGAGTGGCCTTACGCAAGCTTTAAATATAAACATAATTAACCTAACTAATGAGCCAAGGTAGCTTAGAGGCGAAGCGGTGGACTGCAGATCCATTACACGTGAGTTCAAATCTCACCCTTGGCTTTAAACCAATTTAAAAAGGGGTCATAGTGTAACCAGGCTATCATCTGGGACTCCAGTTGTCTTTGAGGAAAAGCGCTCTCTGAAGGTATTAGTACCCATTGATGATCGATTGGAGTACTGAGACAAGAGAAATCCTAGGATCAGGGTTCAAATCCCTGTGACCCCACTATTTTTTAAGAGTATAAAAGGTGTAATCTTGCAGATAATCAACAATATCATCTCAATTGAGGGAATAGGATACGATTCTAACGCATATGTATTTGATGATGTGATAGTAGACACAGGAACTGGGCAAAATATGGATTACATCCTGAAATCCATCCAAAAAGCTGATAAGGACCCTGATGAACTGTCACTTATCGTGAATACCCATAACCATTACGATCATGTGGGGGGGAACCGTTACTTGGATTTGAAAGTGGCCATGCACCGGTTAGATGCACCAGCACTTGAAAAAGGGGATGAAACGGCAATATTGGCCCGTATGTTTGGAAAACCTATGGAACCTATGAAGGTGGATCTGAAACTGGAAGAAAGGGACAAAATAGGGGAATTTGAAGTTTTACTCACTCCTGGCCATACTTCAGGCAGTATCTGCCTATATGACGGAGAAACACTCATATCTGGAGATACAGTCTTCTCTGGTGGAGGCTTCGGTAGGGTGGACCTCGGTGGTAGTATGGAAGATATGCAGAATTCCCTGGAAAGATTGAACAAACTAGACGTTAAGTATCTGTTACCAGGTCATGGCCCAGCTGTGGAAGATGGCTCCATACATGTTAAACTGGCATATGATATTTCATTAGGGTCTTGGTAAAACTTAATTAACTATTTTCAAGTTATCAGAACTGATAAACGACTGGGGCCGAAATGACTTCCTAAAACAAAATCGAAGTAAGTTATATTCCATCCTGAGGAAACTCTTTCAGCAGCTACGCAAGTGTAGACCGAGTTCCACTTAAACTTCTTCACTTCTGAAAAGCTGTCAGCAATTTTTATGGCCTCCCAAGCCGATGAATACGTCCCGTTTTTGATGGTGAGACTATTAACTTCCCTCACGTTTGAAGACTTTTTCTGCAGGTTATTGTAGTTGAAAAACCTATATTTAGTGCCTCCATCACTCTCAACTACAGTCCAGGTGAACATATCTGAGGTGGGATAGGCTATGATTTGGGTGTAACCATCACTTAGTGTTTGGCTTTGGATGGTGTCCATCTTCTCGTATGCACGGATTCCTCCGAAAGAGATGAGCATTATCATGAAGGCTGCAAGGGCAATTTTTTTGTATTTAGGCTGCAAACGAAGATAAGGATGATGAGCACCGCCAGGGCCACTATGGTGGTTATTGCATCGGTGTAATAGTATAAATTGGCGCTGAAACGTGTAAGAGAAAATGGATAGAATAACGGTATGCCCCCAGTAGTCAAGTAATCCAGCAATAAGTGGGTAAGAACTCCAAAATAGGCTATAAGTATACTAGCCCAACCAAATTCAATGTTTAGGGGTCTTCTTATTATATTGCTAATGAAACCCTTGATAGTCGGTCTGGTAATTATATAAATGAATATTAGGGCTGTGAAGAATCCGAAAATGAAACTATGAGTTATCCCTCTGTGGGTTAAAATGAACAAGTCAGGTGCTAGGAACCCTATGGCAAAAAATATCACATCAAAATCGAGAGATATGCCGCCAAATCCCCCTGATAACCGATCTTTAATCTTTAAAATGGTTAAAATTGCAAAAGGAACTATGAAATGTGTAAAAAAGTCCATAATTATTCTTCTTTTCAAATTTCATAAGTGAACAACTAAATATTTCCTTTCTGATAATGCATTATAGCACCTATATCTGCTTTAAAATTCCGAGATTGAAAATTATCAATAAATCACTCTTCTCCTATCCTCTTATTGATTGAGAACTGTCTATATAAACCTAAATTAACAAAAATAATTCCTAATTAATTTTATATTAATCGAGAATTATGAAGTCTAAATTATCTCTATAATAAAGTTTTAGGGTGCAAATAATTGGGATGGGTATTTAAACCCATCTTTTAAATGTTTACTTCTTTTTTTTGTCTTCTTCAGAACTGATCATCTCTGATCCTAGGAAGTCTTTAATATCTCGTATACTGTTCAGTAACTGGGCAGGGAATACAATGGTTGAATTCTTCTCTGCAGCGATGTTACTGAGCACCTGCATAATCCGCAGTTGTAAAGCCACGGGATGCTCGGTTATGATGTCAGCTGCATCACCCAGCTTGCCCGCTGCGAGATATTCTCCTTCAGCAGAAATGATCTTGGCTCTTTTCTCCCTCTCTGCCTCTGCTTGTAGGGCAATAGCTCTTTGCATGCTGTCTGGTAGTTTAATATCTTTAATTTCCACGGTTGTAACCTTTATTCCCCATGGTTCACTGTGTCCGTCTATTATTCCCTGAATTCTCGTGTTTACTTTGGGTGTTTCTGAGAGGATCTCGTCTAAGCTGAACTGTCCAACAACGCTTCTCACAGTAGTCTGTGAGATTTGATTAACCGCTGTATTATAGTTTTCAATATCTACCACTGCTTTGTAGGCGTCTACTACCTTATAGTAGGCCACTGCGGCCACGTCAATAGTAACATTGTCCTGAGTAATGATCTTCTGGGGGGGTATGGCCATGGTGATTATCCTAAGGGATGGCCTGACCATTCTATCCACTAATGGGATAATAATACGTAAGCCAGGTTCACGAACTCCAATAACTTTACCTAATCTAAAAACTACACCTCGCTCGTACTGATTCACTATACGTATGGAAAGTCCCAGGATTATCAATATCACAATGATTATAATCGCAATTGTAAACCAATCCATCTAAAAACCTCCTTCGATATTTTTTTAGAGTATATTTTTCTTAACCTTTACTTATTTTGGTGTAGCTTAATATTAAAATTATAGTAACGAAGTACAAAAATGGTTAAAGGATGTTTGAAGGAGTTAAAAGAAGCTAATACTATAAAATTGGTGAATTTTACATCAGCTTAAAATAATAAGAGAATTAGAAATACAACCTTAAATTTTAACTATGTGAACCTATTATTCCGTATTTCAATGTATAGGCGAAGTATCTTTAATAACTCTAATTTTTCACGAAAAATTTTTGATGCAGGTTTCCAGCAAGGTACATTAGAGCCTAAATATAATAATAAAGTGCATAGATCCCTATTATGGATTCATGTTTGTTTGGTTACTTTGTTGTATATAATAGAAGTTTTAGGAGTTGAACAAATGATAGGAATAATGGCAGACAGTCACGATCATCTTGAAGCCATAAGAACAGCTGTAAAATTATTCAACCATGAGGGCGTGGAACTGGTAATACATGCAGGTGATCTGATAGCTCCCTTCACAGCTCAAGAATTTATGAATCTTCAAACACCATTAGAGGCTGTTTTTGGCAATAACGATGGTGAAAGGCAAGGATTGAGGATGGCCTATGAAAATTTATGCATCCTAGAAGATTTAAAAGAATTAAAGATTTCTGGAAGAGATATAGTGGTTATCCATGGAAAAGAACAGAAATTGGTGGATGCATTGGCCCAAAGCGGAAATTATGACTTGGTGGTGAGAGGCCATACTCACAAGAAAGAAATAATAGACAATAAAACCTTAATCATCAATCCCGGGGAAACTTGCGGTTATGTATCCAATGAAAGAACTGTCGTCCTGTTTGATCCCATTGATATGAGTTGGGAAGTGGTTTATCTTTAATAAATTATGTTTACATTTTAATTTAGTAAAAATTTATGCTAGTTTTATGAAGTAAAAACGCTACTTCTGATGTTGCTGATAATCTTTTAGAGATAGAGATAAGATTTGAAAATCATGGATAATTTAAAGAATTTTTTAGCTATCAAACCTCAAATGAGACGATAAATGGACGATTTGAAGCGGATATGGAGATTTTGAGAAATGTGCTGATGGAAGAGATAGTTATTATGCTTCAAACCGATTAGGAACTTGAAGGATGTATCTAAGGAAGCTATATTCACTTTTTATATGCAAATAGACTAAAAAATTGTAATATTATGGAATTTTTTTGAATCTTTTATCTTTTATGGTGATTAAGGTCTTAAAAATCTTATTTAGTGCCCTATCCGAAGTGCCATCAAAGTTTAGTTTCATTAAAATTAAATCAAAAAGATTATAAAAGGATGTAAATCAATCATTATCTATTGCTATTAAACACACCATGCCATAAATTGGCAATGGAGGTCTATTAAATGATGAACAAGGAAATGATGGAAGTAATCGAGAAAGAGCTAGCCTATGTTGCAACCGCCACCCCTGACGGAGTCCCAAACGTGGTTCCAATTAAATTCATCAAACCATTAGATGACAAAACTGTGTTAATCGCGGATAGTTACATGGTCAAAAGCCGAGCTAACTTGGAAGCCAATCCTAAAGTGTCTTTCGTAGTTCAAGATTCAGCACGCTATCCCTACCAGTTCAAAGGATCCGCTGAAATATTAACAGAAGGAGAACATTTTGATACTGTAGTTAACTGGATAAAAGATAAATCTCCGCTTGCCCCTAAACCAAAAGCAGCCATAGTAATAACTATAAAAGAGATATACTCAGTAAAAGTCGGTGATGCCGGCAAAAAGATAGCTTAACATTATAATGGTGATATTTATGCAAATTGACGGTGTAGAAATAGAAGATACATTCGCAGAAGCCTTTGACATTTACGTCTCTAAATTCTTAATTACCGGAGCCACTCAGAAGTTCGCTAAGATAGCCGCTGATGAAACAGTCGGTTTCGGTTCATCAGTCATCATGTGCCCTGCCGAGGCAGGGATAGACCGCTATGTACCTCCATCTGAAACTCCGGATGGACGACCTGGTTATGTGGTAATGGTCTGCCACCCCAAAAAGGATGGACTGGAACACCAACTACTGGAGAGGATCGGCCAGTGTGTTCTCACATCAGCCACAACTGCAGTTTTCGATGACATGGGAAATGAAGCTGACGAAAAACTTAAAATTGGATTTAAACTCAAATTCTTCGGAGAAGGATACGAAACAAAGGATGAAATAGCCGGGAGAACCATTTACAAAATTCCCATTATGTCTGGAGATTTCATAATAGAAGATAAATTAGGAATAAAAAAAGGAGTAGCTGGAGGAAACTTCTTTGTAATGGCTGAAAACCAGGCATCTGCTTTATTAGGAGCAGAAGTAGCTGTAGATGCTATTAAAAATGTTCCAGGAACTATAACTCCATTCCCTGGTGGAATAGTGGCTTCAGGATCCAAGGTAGGCTCTAAATATAAATTTATGTCTGTTTCAACCAACGAGAAATTCTGCCCCACCTTAAGGGGTGTAGAAGGCGTGACTTGTGAAATACCTGACGGAATCTACGGCATATACGAGATAGTAATTGACGGTGCGACCCAAGAAGCAGTGCAAGAGGCCATGAAAGAAGGAATACTTGCAGCAGTAAAAATACCTGGTGTTAAAAGGATATATGCTGGAAACTACGGAGGAACTCTGGGTGCATACCAAATTTGGCTCGAAAAAATTCTTAAATAAATAATTTTTATTTTTTTACTCTTTTTTTCGTTTTATTTGTTATTAATTTATTCTTCAATACCAAATTCACGTGCTTCAGCACTATCTACTATTTCCCAAATATCTTTTTCCGGTAAATTAACCCCTAATAATATACCTTCTTTGATTAAGGCTTCTTCTATGTTCTTAATCACTTTAAAATCCCGTGCAGAAACTGTATGAGAATGAATATGCCTTGATAGCTCGTCAAGAGCTTTAAGAGATCTCTTGGCTACAGGTTTCTGATATTCTTTCTTGCTACGTTCTAAATCTTTCATAGACTCCAAGTACAGCTTTCGTGTCACTACCTGATGTACACCTGGTAAATAATGTTTAGAGTCTAATATGCGGCCACCAAGACTTATAACTATTTTTTTGTCATCTAAACGCCCCACTTCGTGTTTGAGAAGCATCTCAGATACTCTTCCAAACTTCTGGATTTTATCCCTGATTTCATCATCATTAAGATTTACACCTAAAAGGAAGCCTTTCTCTTGTAGTTCTTTCTCCACATTGGCTAAACTTTTAGTGTCTGGTCCAGAAATACGGTGAGAGTGTATACCACCTCCAGATAAGGTGTATAACCTTTCCAGTGATTCCATTCTCGCCGAGTCTTCATCGAGGCGTTTCAGAAATCGTTCCATCTCAGTAGTTTGGTTTAGACCTACCTTTCGCTTTAATGGTTCATGAAATCCAGGTAGATAATACTCAATATCTTCGAGTGTACAGCCGTTTTTTAGGATTATTGTAGCTTCTTCTCTGATGTCAACCACATCATGACTTTCTGTGATTTTAATCTCAGGCTTAATAACCACCTCCACTAATCGGCCGTACTTTCTCGCAACTTCCTTGATTTCATCCTCATTTAGGTCCACACCTAGAAGAAAACCTTCTTTTTTGAGTTCTTCTGCCACTAATTCCAATGTTTCCTTGTTTGGACCAGATATCCAATGAGAATGAATACCACTAACAGATTCGTAAATACGCTCCAAGGATTTTTTACGGTTAGGATCATTATCCAGACTGTTCAAAAACCGGTCTAACTCATCCATTTTTGAAATCCCTATTTTACGTGCCAAAGGTCCCCTGAATTCAGGTAGATGATATTCAATATTTTCCAAGGTGCAGCCATGTTTAAGGATTATTTCAGACTCTCGACGTATATCATTCACATCGTGCATCATAGTAATCTTCATGATGGTGGGTTGTATAGCAGCGAAGTAAATGTCCTCCGCACCGCTACTTTCGGGAGAAATTACTTTATCAGCTCCGGAACGATATAATCTTTTAACATTCTCCTTTTTGCTAGCTCTGACCACTATCCAAATCTCTGGGACTAATTCTCTGGCCGTCAAAGTGATGAAAAGATTATCAACATCATCTCCTGTGGTGATAACGACTGCTCTAGCCCTCATTATACCTGCATCTTTCATGATGTCTTCATCAGTACCATCACCTGGAATAGCTAGAACATCGGGATCTTCCCATAGTTCTTTTTCAATTGTAGCCCTGTCTTTTTCTATAATTACTGCTAGCTGATTTCTTTTTAAAAGTTCCTTATGTACAGCGCTACCCACTCTTCCGTAGCCACAGAGAACGAAGTGGTTCTTAGCAGCTCTTAACATTCTTCTTTGTCTTGCTCCTGAAGTAATATCTTCTACGGTCATTGAAACCACCATTACAATTAATGTAAATGCATAGGCTAGTATGCCAACCCCTCCTAGTACCAGGGTAACAACAAATAATTTTTGTATGGCAGTATGGGGGCTGATATCACCGTAACCTACAGTTGCTGCTGTGATCACTGTGAAATAAAAGGCGTTTATGAGATCTAAGTGCATAAATATTACTGAACCAATAATCCCATAAGCGATTAGCACCAACACAGCCATCAGTGGATATCTAAGCACAGAAAATGCAATGTCCGGAAAAAGGGTTTCTAAAGGGTTGGAGGCCTTCAAAAGATCACCATGATGCGAACCATTAGTACTATAAAGTTTTATGTGAATTTTTTACTCAAAACCTTATGAACATTGTTAATTCTAATCTTTCTTATAATTAAAACATAGAATTTTTTTCTTCACCTTATCGCCTATATCAATTTTTTATATTTTTTATTAATCACTTCCTAAGGTCTCTATTTAAATAATCTATCAGTTAATTTGACTTTAGATGTCTATTAATTTATCTCTTTCAGTTTTAATTTGGCATTGAATAAAAATACTAAATTAAGAGAATATGAATGATGAGAAAGAAATCATTATATAATAATAATTAATAAACATATTTAAAAGGTTATAATGAGACACCAAAGATGCTTGAATTATATTATGGGGTATATACAGGTATGAGATTTACAATAGAGCAAACAAAACGAGTCGGTCAAATTTATTTTGCCATAGGACTAGTTTTAGGGGCAGTAGGCATAACAATCGCCATCACTACGATAAATAGGATGGCAATCACTAATTTCCATCCTATTAAGTTATTTCCATATCATAATTGGAGCATTTTACCTGGCAAGATCATAAAAAACCAAAATTAATTCATAACACCTATAAAAAAAATCGATAGATAATTTGTCATGCATAAATGATTGAAGAAAATTAAAAACTTGAGGGAGGATTTAAGATGACAGAAGTTAGAGATTAGGACATACAGAAGCTTTTGATCCTAATAAAATTCGAAGATCCATCCAAAAAGCTGTCTTAGATGCTGGTTATACTTTAGATGAAAAAAAAGAGTTAATAGATGAAGTCTCTAATACCATAATCGAAAAATCCAAAGAGCAGAGGGTTATAGATTCAAAAAATATTCGAAATAGCATACTAGTAAACATAGAAAAAATTCAACCTTCTATTGCCCAATCATGGCGAAGATTTGATGATAAATATAAATATAAACGATAAAAATAAGCTGTGACCCAAAAACATTACTTAGAACTATCCTATAACGAATTAGGAATATTAATCCTGGGACATAATAAACCAGGAAAAAATATGGAAAAATTATAATAATAAAACAATCAAAAATAAGTTTAGGGTGATATTATGGATGTAGGGATGTTAGCTGTACAATATTTAAACGGAGAACAGGAAACATTCGATATTTCTACCTCAAATGTGGATAAAATAAAAGTTATGGAGGACAGGATTATTATCAGTTTCAATAAAGACCCCTCCACTAATAAAAACAAGTGTAAAGTTATAATTACCAATAACTTGTCAAGCTATGAAATCTCACCTTGTGATCTTCAAAATCTAGTGGCATCGTCAGGTAAAAAATAGAATTAATAAATATTTATGGCAGGATTCTTTAATCATCTAATTTAGCCACTCCGAGTATCTAACTTTTTTTACATCGTGGTTTTCCTTTCCTCCATGATGATTAATTCATTTATTTAATTTATCTTCAATGAAAACAAATATCAGTTGGGTTAGTATGAAAAAAACCATAAAAAAGGTGTATGAAATCTCTGCTCCAATAGAACAGGTCTGGAGAGCGCTCGTGGACCCTAAGATCATCGACGAATGGGGAGGTGGCCCCAGCGACATGGAAGGGAAAATTGGCACTGAATTCCAGCTGTGGGGTGGCGATATACATGGAAAAAACATAGAAGTAGTAAAAGAAAAGAAGCTGGTTCAGGAGTGGTTTAGTGAAGACTGGCCGAACCCATCAATAGTCAAATTTACCCTGCAAACTGAAAACAACATAACCATTCTAGAATTGGAACACACTTCTGTACCTGATGAGGATTTAGACAATATTGAACAGGGTTGGGACGACTATTACTTGGGTCCCATTAAGGAAATGCTTGAGAAAACTAATCAGCTGTAAAGAAATCATCCTGAACTATTCTGGAGATATTTATACCTTCCAATTTTTAATAATATGATACTTATTATGTTTTTCTAGGTAATCTGCAATTGCTTGGCGGATGTGAAAACTCATTGGATTATAACTCTTTTCTGATAATTTCCTTAGCTCTTCAAGCATCTTAGGTGGCAATTTTATTGTTATTTGTTCCATTTGTTGTTTAGATTTAGGTCTTCCTTTTTTCCTTGAATCTGCCATTGTTTCACCTATAGAGTTGGTATGTTATGTGGTTTATAAAAGTTTTATTATTATTTTTTAAATATTTTTTAAACTTCGTATATGTCTATTACGAAGTATTTAATCATACAAACATTTAAATATATATGACTATCAGAATAATTGTCATTAGATTATTATTTTGTTGGTGAAGAACATTCAATAAGGAGGGTTTATCATGATTCTAGTGGTTTCGGACGTGCATTTGAGATGTGAAAAGTGTAATCGTGATGCATTCTCAACTTTTTTAGACGAATTTAATACGGAGATATATCACTTCGTGCTTTCATTCAATTGTTGCTTTCGTAACTGCTCTATAGCTATTTTAAACAATTTCAGTTCTTTTTCCATTTGTTTTATACGTGTATCCTTCTCCCTAGAATCTCTGAGTAACTGATCATATTCCCAGGTTGTGATTTGCTTCACTTTGACTTTTTCAAGAGTCAAATTCTCGACTACACCCAAATACTTGGTTTTTAACGCCTTCTGATCTTTTTTTAAGTACTTTATGGTCACTGGCTTTATTTTATGTCCTAACATCCAATTTACAGCGAGCTGGTCTAGACCTTCATTATATAAAGTTATGGTGAATAGCTTACGTAAAGTATGGGATGTGAAAAATCTTCTTTTCCCATGTTTGGAGTCCCCAAAACCAGCTCGTTCATTGATACGGCGGAAAATAAAGACTAATCCTTGATTTGAAATTTGCTTTCTGTGGCTACTCACAAAAAGCGGATCTTCTAAATCTTTAACTCCCTTATTTTTACCTTCTCTCTCGATTAAGTAATCTACTATTGCTAAAGTACTTTCAGGGGAATTAAATGTGATATGAGGCATTTCGGTTTTAAATCTGTGGATTTTCCATGTTCCGATTATATTATCAATTTGTCGCAGCTCAAATGCAATTTTCTGTATGTTTAATTGTTCATTATCAAATAATGTGAGGTAATTGGTGATTGAATTTATAAAATCTTCATATTTAAGGTGCCTTATTTCCCCTGATCCCATTCCACTTGATAGCATTAATAGAATGATTGCTTTGTCACGCAAATTTGAAACCTTAACCGCTTCCCGCACATGATCTATGGTTGGAATTTCGTCTATACTCCAATTATCATTATTTTTTGAAGTTATTCGGAGTTTTGGAAGTTGAATATCGTATTGTCGGTAAAAAGCCTTGACTGTGTCAAAATAGCCATTAATGGTACTAGGTGATTTGCCGTCTTCTTCCAATTTATTTCGGAAATCGTAGAAATGATCGTTTATTTCACGGTTTCTCAGCTTAGTACCCAGTTTTTCTTCTTTTTCAGCTTGTTCAATCATTTCTGTTGGAGTTTTTTTGGTGAAATTTGAATATACTTTGATTCTGGTGGCATAGATTCCTTTTGTCCTATCTCTTATGTTCCGAGATCGTGTGAAATCTTTAAAGCATCGATCATTTTTTATATCATCCAACTCAAATGGCATAGAGTACACCTATCATGAGTTATGTTTTTATAAAATAAGCATTAAACTATGCATATTTGCTTGAAATCATAACTCATAAAGATAGTTTAATCTAATCATTATAATAGGTTTTGGAGGATCTTTATGAGGAATATCATTGTGGAAGAGCTTATTCAAAAGCCCATTGAAGAGCAAGAGATAGAAATAGTGGAAAGGAAGGGTATCGGTCACCCGGACAGTATCAGCGACGGAATCGCCGAGTCAGTTAGCAGGGCACTGTGCAATGCCTACATCGAAAGATTCGGGGCTATAATGCACCATAATACCGATGAGGTGCAGATCACTGCAGGAGAATCCACTCCTAAATTTGGGGGAGGAGAAATCATAAAGCCCATGGACATCCTCCTAACTGGACGAGGAATCGCCGAAATAGATGGAGAAAAAATAGGTTTAGACCGTATTGCCATATCAGCTGCTAAAAACTATCTTAATGATAATATAATCAACCTGGACACCGAAACCTGCACTGTGGTAGAGTGTAAAATTGGTCACGGCTCAGGAGACCTTAGGGATGTATTCGCCCGTAAAGGCAAAGCACCATTATCCAACGATACCTCCTTTGGAGTGGGATTCGCCCCATTCTCTGAAACAGAAACCATTGTTATGAAAGTAGAAAACCTTCTTAACTCCCGTGGTTTCAAAAAAAAGCTCCCAGCTGTGGGAGAAGACATCAAAGTTATGGGAATGCGCGACGAAGACCACATAACCCTCACCGTGGCTGTTGCCATGGTAGATAAGTATGTGAAAGACTTGGATAGCTATCTAGAAGTTAAATCAAAAGTAAAGGAAGAAATAGCCCGACTCACCACTCAATACACCTCTAGGGAGGTTGAAATATTCGTTAACACTGCAGACCGCTGCGATGACTGTGATTTACCCTCCGTTTACTTGACAGTCACCGGCACATCTGCTGAAATGGGTGATGATGGCTCCGTGGGAAGAGGAAACCGTGCTAACGGTCTAATAACCCCCAACAGACCCATGTCCATGGAGGCAACATCTGGTAAAAACCCAATAAATCACGTGGGCAAGATATACAATCTTTTATCCAACAAAATGGCAGATGATATTGTTAACGAAGTTGAAGGGGTACAGCAGGTTCATATCATGCTCCTGAGTCAGATAGGTAAACTAATCGACCAGCCCAAAGCAGCCAGTTCTCAAGTAATCCTCAAGAAAGGTTACCAAGAAGAAACTATCCACCTAGAGATTGAGGGTATAATGAACACTTGGCTGGATAATATCACCAGCATCACCGAAATGCTGGTAAAAGGTAAGCTCCAGACCTTCTAAAGGATATTTACCTTGAAATTTTGATTTAAAACACTAATTGAATTTAAATCCCATTCTACTTATTAAAAACGTTTAATTATCTTTTTTAATTGTTAAACTAATTCATGTTTTTTATATGATTTCAATCGAGAAATAATTCCTTGAGACTGATCAAATTATTATTATGTAGCAATAACAAATCAAGATATGAATTCACCAGTCAAATAATATCATAAACTAAGGAGATTGGACATGCCAATTGAGGAAGCTCCACGATCATACAATTCAAGGATAATCCAGGAAAAAATCCAGAATTTCTGGGAGGAAAAACAGATTTACCAGAATACCTGTAATATGAGGGAGGGTAAGCCAAAATTTTCCTTCCTTGATGGACCGCCATATTGCAGCGGCCGTATTCATTTGGGAACAGCCTGGAACAAGGTCATCAAGGACACTTTCCTCCGCTTCAAGAGCATGTCAGGACATAACGTGCGCATACAGCCGGGCTGGGATACACACGGACTACCAATCGAACATAAAGTTGAGGGTATACTCGGAATAAAGAGCAAAAAGGAAATCGAAACCAAAATTGGAATCCAAAATTTTATATCGAAATGCCGCGAATTTGCGGTGGAGAACCAAGCTCTCATGACAAACCAGTTCAAGATGCTAGGGGTCTGGATGGACTGGGAAGATCCATACCTAACCTTTGACACACGTTACATGGAATCTTGCTGGTGGACTCTTAAAAGAGCCCATGAGAAAGACCTATTAATAAAAGATCAGCGAGTCATCACATGGTGTCCCCGCTGTGAAACAGCCCTCGCACTGGCTGAAATCGATTACGAAACCAAGGAAGATCCCTCAATTTACGTTAAATTTCCTCTCAAGGATAGGAAGGAGGAATACATCCTGGTATGGACCACCACCCCATGGACCCTCCCAGCCAACATGGCAGTGTGTGTCCATCCTGATTATGATTATGCCTATGTAGAAGCAGAAGGGGAAATTTATCTTTTAGCCGAGGCCCTAGTGGACTCCTTATTCCGAGAAAATGACTATAATATAGTTAAAGTGATTAAAGGCGCCCAACTAGAGGGTTTGGAATACCAACATCCTCTCGATTATGAAATACCCCTTCAAAAAGAATTTCAACATATAATACTCCCCGGGGAGCATGTTACCCTCACTGAAGGTACAGGTTGTGTGCACACCGCCCCAGGACATGGTCAGGACGACTTTGAAATTGGTAAAAAGTACGGATTGCCTATTTTCTCCCCGGTTGATGAAGCTGGGCTGTTTATGGATGACGTTGGTAAGTATGCCGGCCAGTTTGTCAAGGATGCTGACCCCTACATCATAACCGACTTGGATAGCCACGGGCTATTATTCCGGGAAGGGATCATAGAGCATCGCTACGGATTCTGCTGGAGAAGTAAAACCCCCATCATCTACCGAGCCACTAATCAATGGTTTCTGAAGATAACAGAGATCAAGAAACAAATGCTCAGTGAACTGGACAAAGTAGAATGGGTGCCATCTTGGGCAGGTGAAAGCCGCTTTCGGGACTGGATAGAGAACGCAAGGGATTGGACCATCTCCCGACAGCGTTATTGGGGCATACCCATACCAATCTGGATCTGCCAAGATTGCGGAGAAATGACAGTGATAGGGTCCATAAAAGAACTGCGAGAAAAAATCGTGGAAGGGGATCTAGAGGGTGATTTCATTCACAGGCCCCATGTGGACGAGATCAAACTTGGCTGCTCCTGCGGTGGAAATATGCAACGCACCCCAGACATCTTGGACGTGTGGATTGATTCTGGTGTGGCGGGATGGGCTTCACTTTACTACCCACAGGAACTGGAATTATTTGAGGAATGGTATCCGTATCAATTTATCACCGAAGGCCATGATCAGACTCGTGGCTGGTTTTACTCCCAAATGGGCTGTGGAGTCATTGCTCTAGACAGTGTTCCCTACCAGAGAGTGCTGATGCATGGTTTCACCCTCGATGAAGAGGGTAAAAAAATGAGCAAGTCCCTTGGTAATGTGGTGGAACCTGACGAGGTAATCAAAAAATACGGGGCTGATGTTCTTAGATTCTATCTTCTCTGGGCAAACAAGCCATGGGAAGACCTGAAATTCAACTGGGATGAGGTAAGCAATATAAACAAGATGTTTAACATTCTATGGAATGTATATGTCTTCAGCACTACTTACATGACCTTGGATCAGTTCAATCCCACCACTTATGGAGAAGAAGAACTTAAACTGCGTGACGAGGACCTTTGGATCACTTCCAGGGTGCTATCTGTGGCTATGGAGGTTACTGAAGCTCTTGAATCCCTACACCTGCATAAAGCCACCCGCAGTCTCAACCATTTCATCCTGGAGGATCTGAGCCGATGGTACATAAGGCTTATTCGAGGGCGAACTTGGATAGAAAAGGATGACCCAGACAAGTTGGGAGCCTATTACACACTTTATCACGTTCTGAAGAATTTGATTATCCTAATGGCACCCATTGCTCCACATGTCACGGAGGAGATCTACCAGAACCTAGTGCTTGGTGTTCAAGAGAATGCTCCAAAGAGTCTGCACATGTTAGATTGGATTTTTGATGAAAAGCCCATAGACCATGATTTAGAGGAGAGAATGATGATTTTGAGGGAGATCATCGAGGCCTGCGCCCATGCTCGGGATATTGCCCGTTACAAACTTCGCTGGCCAGTCCGCAAAATAGTAATCGTCACCGAAGATCATAAAGTACTCGAGGCTGCACGGAACCTCAGCGACGTTCTCTTGGAACAGACCAACTCAAAGGAAATTAGATTATCTGAGGAGTTTGAAGGACTTAAAATCCTTGCCAAACCCAACATGAAGACACTAGGACCTAAATTAAGAGGAGATGTGCCTAAGATGGCTACCAAGCTTGCTGCAGCTGATGGTGGCCAGATTGTTTCCGAAATTGAAACTGTAGGTGAATATCAGGTAGAGTTGGAGGGTAAAACCGTAATTCTTAGTGAAGAAGATTTAGTATTCGAAACTGAACTTCCTGAAAATATCGTGAGTGCTGATTTCTCCGGTGGGAGTGTTTTTGTAGATACCAAGCTCACAAAGGAGATTCTGTCAGAGGCCATGTCCCGGGAACTTATAAGAAGAATACAAGACATGCGTAAGGACTTGGACTTGGATGTAGAGGCTAACATAATAGTTTGCGTGGATTGTAGTGTTGAATTTAGAGAACTTGTAGAAAAGCACCTTGATTTCATTTCAATTGAGGTACGTGCCCCTAAAATCGAATTTGGAAAAAAAAATGGAAAATACAGTAAAAAATGGGATATAGAGAATGAGAAGGTAGATATAAGCATTATCATGTCCTGATCTGAAATAAGGGTGAAAAAATGACTTTAACCTATGATGAGATGGAATATATCAAAAAGGAACTGGGTAGGGAACCAAATCCCTTGGAATACGGCATGCTAGACATAATGTTCTCCGAACACTGCTCCTACAAAAGCAGCCGCCACATACTGAAATTATTCCCCACAGAAGGAGAAAAAGTTATTATGGGACCTGGCGACGACGCAGGCATAGTGGAATTAACCGATGAACTTGCCCTAGTCATGGGAATGGAGAGTCATAATCATCCCTCAGCCATCGAACCATACGGAGGAGCAGGTACAGGTATTGGAGGAATCATACGTGACATAATTTCCATGGGAGCTATGCCAGTTGCTCTTCTTGATTCCCTCCGTTTCGGACCCTTGGAAGAGCAAAGATCTCGTTACATCTTCGAATACGTGGTTAAAGGTATCTCAGACTATGGTAACCGAGTGGGTATACCCACCGTAGGTGGAGAAGTTGAATTTGAGGATAATTTCAAGTTTAATCCATTGGTAAACGTGGTCTGTGCTGGTATAGTGAATAAAGATGATATTATACGTGGTATAGCCCCTAATGTGGGGGATGTTTTTGTACTCATGGGTGGACGTACCGGCCGTGATGGTATACATGGTGTTACCTTCGCCTCCGAAGAGCTCACATCTTCGTCTGAACTGGAAAGCAGACCTGCAGTGCAGGTTGGGGATCCCTTCACCAAGAAACAGGTCTTGGAGGCAACATTGGAAGCTCTGAAGAAAATTAACGTGCAGGGATTGAAGGATCTTGGCGGTGGGGGCCTAACCTGCTGTCTTTCTGAAATGGCAGCGAAAGCAGGTAATGGTGTACTGATGGAGTTGACCAAGGTACCACTAAGAGAGGAGGGAATGACACCCTATGAAATAATGCTCTCAGAGTCCCAGGAAAGAATGATATTCGTCGTGCACCGTCAAGATGTGGATGATTTACTTCGAATATTTGTTAAGTATGAACTACCTGCCGCAGTAATCGGTCAGGTCACTGAAACCGGGAGGATGGCGGTTATCCGGGAAGAAGAAGTGCTAGCAGAAGTTCCGGCTGCACTATTGGCTGATCCTCCGCTGGTGGAACGTAAGGCCTGCAAAGTCGAAGCTTGCAAAACACCACAGGATTGTGAGTACACAGAAGTTGAAGAATCTCCTGTTGAAGAATCCCTGCTGAAACTTCTCAGATCACCGAACATTGCCAGCAAGAGCTGGATCTACAGACAATACGACCATGAGGTACAGGTCCGTACAGTAGTTAAGCCCGGAGATGACGCTGCGGTATTACGAGTTGACTATAAGACCGCCTTTGCCCTCACCAGCGACTGCAACAGCATCCACTGTTACTTAGACCCTTACCAAGGTGGGGCCGGGGCGGTGGCGGAGGCCGTGCGTAACGTAGTGGCCATGGGAGCGAAGCCGCTGTGCATGGTTGACTGCCTCAACTTTGGGAATCCAGAAAAACCCGAAGTGTTCTGGCAGTTCAAGGAATGCGTAAAAGGAATGTCAGACGTGGCCAATAAATTCAAATTACCTGTAATCAGCGGAAACGTGAGTTTTTATAACGAAACCGAAGGGGTGACGGTTAATCCATCCCCAGTGGTGAGCGTGGCAGGTATTATGGGCCTGAAAAACATACGCACCCTCAAATTCAAGAACAAAGGTGACAAAATCATTCTAATAGGTGAAACAAATCCCGAACTAGACGGATCTGAATATCATAAAACAGTTCACGGGGTGGTACAGGGAAACCCCCCCAAAGTAGGAATTGAAGAGGAGTTTGCCTCAGCTCAAGCTGTTTTAAAACTAGTTGAGGGCGATGAGGCAGGATCAATCACCGCAGTCCATGACTTGTCCGCAGGAGGTTTAGGGGTGGCAATTGCCGAAATGGTTATTTCTAGTGGTTTAGGAGCTGATATTGACCTTCTTGAGGTTCCTGGTGTTGCAAGTCTATCTGCTGAAATTCTATTCTCGGAATCCCACGCACGTTACTTGATCACAGTGAAAAATAAAACAGCAGCTGATGTTATTAATACTTTAAAAGAAATAAATGTTCCATCAAGCATTATTGGTACAGTTGGTGGTGATTCACTCATCATAAAGGCTGCATCACTGAATATTAGTTTGGAACAGCTTAAAAAAGTATATGAAGGAGTTATCGAGAAATTTATGGCCTGATTTTATGAAAAAAGAGATCTGGAGGCAGTTGATACATACTTCAGGTGTCTTCATCGTTCTTCTCAGTTATTATCTGCCGCCACCACTTTTGATAATCCTATGCGTGGCAATACTGGTCTTCGTTGTGATAATGTTCCGTATAGACCACTCACATCAAATACCCTTTTTTTCCACTATTTTTCGACTTGCAAAGCGTGAAGATGATGAGATAGGATTTGTTTACTTTTTTATGGGCATAATCATTACGTTATATTTCTTCCAATTCAACATGGCTATTGCCAACGCGGCCATATTAATCCTCCTTTTTGGAGATTCGGCCTCCACGTTAATAGGAATGAGATTTGGAAAAATTAAATTGCCTTTTCAGGCCAATAAGACCATTGAAGGGAGTCTTGCCTTCCTAGTAGTGGGATTCCTAGCGGGACTCACCCAACTCCCCATTCTCCCTGCATTTTTAGGGGCGTTTGCTGGGTCCCTGACTGAGGCATACAGCCCCATCGATGACAACATTCCCATACCTCTTGTGGCAGCTGTAGTGATGAGTTTTTCTGTGTACTTCATCTAGTAAGGATTTGAAAAATTAATTATATTTAATGTCTAAATTGTTTATTTAGATTTTAGTAAATGATTGATAGAATTATGAGCCTTATTATTATAATCTGATGGTTCTTTCATGTTTAAATAATCTCACAGTTCCTAAGAATATTATTAAAGATATTATTAGAGTGGGCAGCAAATACAACACAATTTGAGGGCTGATTTTTGGTGATGAGGCCATTTTTACCATTATTACGGTGGGTATGAAGTTGAAAATTCCTTGGAAGTTGGATTTGATAAATAGGGGTACGAAGAGGATGAAAGTGGCAAAAACTAAAAGTAGGGTTATAGCGGAGTTGGCTTCCTTAGTGCTGTCCACCAACATTGATATGAGTATTCCTACCCCGATAAACCCCAAACCAAGGAAGAATAAAACTAAAATTATTAATATAGGGTTGTAAATGGGTACTCTAAGGATGTCCAAAACTAGAATCCATACCACACTCTGAATAAGGGAAAATAGGAGTATGGGAATTATTTTACCAATTATTACCATATAACTAGATAATGGGGTCATTAAAAGGATTTCGAATGTTTTTCGTTCTTTTTCTCCGACTACACTGTCAGTTACAATGTTACTACCGAGGAAGAAGGGTAAAAGCAGGATGAAAGGTACTATAAATCCGTACATAACTTCCACAAAATATGCGCTGTCTAAAGCAATTGGAACTGAATTATCTTTGTTAATATTCACTTCTTTAAAGTTTATAGGGTTTTCTATGGTGTTAATTTGGCTTTGATTTAGCCCAGCATTGGTGAGTGTTCTGTTAGTTTTGAATTTGTTAACTGCCTGGTCAATCTTGGTAGATGCCACTGGATAAAACACGTTGGAGGTGTCCGCCTGTACTATAACCTCTCCTGAAGGTGAAATATCTATCACTGCCACCAAATTCTTTCCAAGAAGCTTTTTTGCATCGTCAGTATTGTTATAATAATTAAGGCCAAGTTTTTGGTTTTCCAAATCCTGTGCGAGGGTTGAACCATTCAAATTCTGGGGTAACCCAATCTTAATGGTTGAAGTAGCACCAAAATGGTCTAAAAGACTAGGATCACTGGCAACAGAAGCTACCGCGGCCAGTCCAACGGCCCCCAGGATTATGAATACTTGAACGAAAACCACCAGAAGGTAGATCCTGTTCTGAAGTATATCCCGTGCTTCTTTCTTAGCTAATGCCAGAATTTTCATATTTTCCACATCTTTTATACTTATCTATCGTTTTTTAACACCGAGTAACTGAAGACTTAGATTTATGATTCCTGGCCGGGGGCCGAATAATATGTCATCCCTCTCGAAAATACGGGTGGCTATCCATAATGTGGCCATTGCACCTACTAGTATGATAATTATAGGCAAAAAAATATCCTGTAGAGGTATAGTTTCTCCGGAAAATAGTCTCATCACTGTGGTCATGGGCGAAATGTTGGCTGCGGAGCTTTGCGTGGAAATGTAGGCCAGTGCCGGCACGATTAGAAATCCGACCATCAAGATATAGGCGAAGCTGATGCCGATACCAGCTTCCTTGTAGTTCTTAGCGTAGGCTGCAATAATAGTGGTGAGTCCCACAACTGGAAGTGAAGTAAGTACAACCATCAGATAAACTGGTATGGGATTATTCATTGTAAAACCTGTTAATAGAAGGATTATAATCCACATGGCCACTTGTATGGCGATAATGGACACTACTGCCAGGCCTTTGCCCAACAATATCTCAAAAGAAGTTATTGGCATAGCAATGAGTATTTCTCCTGTTTTTCGTTCTTTTTCTCCCACCACACTGTCAATAACCATATTACCAAAGAGGAAAAGTGGCAAGAAGAGGAGCACCGCCAGCATTATCTTTTTGATAATCTGCATAGGGAGAGGCACCCCTGATTTTACCTCCTTGAATCCTGTTTGAGTTGTATTTTTAGGATTAAGAGATTGCATGTAAGAAATAGTTAAAGCCGATGCCAATGCATTATTGGTGTTGTTAATCTCATCCCTTACGACACTTCTCTTGGGGTCATTGGAGTCCAGGTAGAGAATGGTATCAACCATTTCACCCTTCCTTATCCTGTCAAGAGAATCAGTAGAAACAGTGTAGAGACCTGTAGTTTCTCCTTGTTTTAGACGAATAATGGAATTGTTATAGTTTGAAGGATAGATTTTTAATATCTCGGGGTTTATTCGTTTTTGGAATAAACCTCCTGAGTCTTGGACATCAACCGTTGCAAAGTCTGTTAGAGATGGGGTTAATGAAAGTCCCTTTTCGGATTCTATGTTGGCAGCGAAGGAATTAAACACCATGATCATCAAAACCAGTACTGAAAGCTGCATAAAAAAAATTAAAAGAAATTTTCTGCTTTTAAGAGTGTCTGTTAACTCCCAACGGGTAATAATGGTGAAACTCATTCTATCTTCCGGTATAAACTTATTTAATGGTTTGGATGAATACATCCTCCAGTGTGGGTTCTTTAGTGTTCACCGAAACTGCCCTTGATCCGAAAATATCTATGATGTCCGAGATGTGATCCCGGTAGCGTAGAGATATATGATACTCAGCTCCATCAATATCCACAGCCCTCACAGATTCAAAAGCCATTAAAAGATTTTTATCTATTTCTTTAGGACTATTGACCCTTATCTGTAGGATAATGTCGCCGTGAATCTTTTCTTTAAGATGGTTTGGAGTTCCAATATCGTGGATCTTTCCCTGGTTTAAGATTGCCACCCGATCGCAGAGCAGGTCTGCCTCGTCCATGTAATGAGTGCAGAGAATTACGGTCTTATCTCCCTTAAGCCCCTTAATGAAACTACGGATTGCCTGAGATGTGGCTGGATCCAAGCCCATAGTAGGCTCGTCAAATATCAAAACCTCAGGATCGTGGATCAATGCCCTGATAATGCCTATTCTTTGCCGCAGGCCCTTGGAAAAGGTGTTTATCCTGTCATCGGCCCTATGGCCCATACCCACCAGTTCTAGAAGCTCATCAATCCTGCCGTTTATCTCATTTTTAGGAACTCCGTAGAGCTCTCCAAAATATCTTAAAAGATTACGTGCCGTGAACCGCTCATAGAGGTTGGGTTCCTCAGGAAGGTATCCAATCATGGATTTAATTTTGATCTGATCACGATAAATGCTATATCCATTCACTGTAACATCACCAGAGTCAGGCTGTAAAATGCAGCAAATGATTCGGATGGCCGTGGTCTTCCCAGCCCCGTTGGGCCCTATGATGCCCAAAAGTTCACCATCTTCTATTTCAAGATTAAGATCATCCAATGCTTTAATCCGGCCAAAAGACTTATTCAAAGAATCTATTTTTATCATTGAACTGTCTAAATTCAATTAATTGTCACCATTCCTATGTTGAGTAATTTATTTGTCCTCTTAGATCTGATTTCATCAACACTATTATTATTATTTATGATGAGATAATGTCTCCCCGCAAGAGGATTATGAGGCCAATGACTATTAGCACTAATGGGAGGATCTTATGTCCGTAATTTTTAATTTTATCTCCGATTATGCGGTTATTTGCCAATTCAAATCCAAAGAGGCACCATATCCCAACCAAGAATAGGAAGGTGGCAATCATTCCCAGGATAGAGGAGGGATCCATAACAGCGAATAGAGGAATAAAACGCCAAAAATTGTCCCCACCATTTGATATGTTTACCGCAGCCACCGAAAAAATTTCCCTCCAATAAATTTTATTTTTAGATTGTGTTTATCTGTGTCAACCGATACTCTTGTCTTTCTAAAATCTATCAAATCTTTAACTCCGATTATAATAGGTAATATTCCCAATAGACTTGTTCATGTTGGATAAATAACGACTTGGGCAAATTAGGCCAGGGAACTTATTAATAATATGGTTAAAAACCCTAAATATTGCCTTTCAACCACGCGAATCGCCTTTAAATCTGAATAGGAGAAAAAAGCTGCCAATAAGAAGAGATCATCCAGGTTAGTGGCTATGAATGCAGATGCAGATATTAAGATGATGGTATGATCTATAAAAATCACTATACGTGGATTAAATGCCATTTTACATTACTTTAACTATGTAATTAATGAATGGAAAAAAACTAAACCCATTAAGTGTGTCCTTATATTATTAAGATTTAAGAATTAGATACTTAAAAAATTTCTATCTGAAGATTCCATAGTAGAATACTTTTAATGAGTTTGATGCCTATCTATAAATATCCTGTTGTATCACTTTAAAACCGTGCAGAAGCATATTAAATGCCCTGAAAATGGAAATGATTAATTTCGAGGTAGTGGAAATGTTTCTTTCCAAGCTTATACCTGTCCCTGATGCCAAAAAAATCATCATGAAAGGCATGAAAACTAGAGAAGTAGAACTTATCAATCTGGATGAAGGTTACCAGAGAGTTAATGCCAAAGATGTAATTTCTGTCCTTAATTCCCCCAATTTTGACCGTTCAGCTATGGATGGGTTTGCAATTCGAGCAGAAGATACCTTTGGTCACTCTCAAACTAATCCTGTCCAACTTACGATTGTTGATCGTATTGGGGCTGGTGAATTATCAACTTTGGAACTTAAAAAAAATGATGCAATTAAAATTGCTACTGGAGCCCCCATGCCCATGGGTTCCAACTCTGTGGTAATGGAAGAATATACCCAGGAAATTAATGACCTTTTAGAGGTTGAAATGTCGGTTACTCCTGGTGAAAATGTTTCTCCCCTGGGAGAAGACTTTAAAAAAGATGATGTGGTTCTAAATGCTGGGAAATTTCTCAGACCCCAGGAACTGGCTATAATAGCTTCAGCTGGTTATGATGAGGTCACAGTTTATAAAAAACCTAAAGTGGCGGTAATAAGTACAGGAAGCGAACTGGTGATGCCTAAAAAAGAATTAAATGGTGCTGAAGTAATTAACTCTAATCATTATACTGTGAAATCCCAAGTTGAAAGCTCTCTAGCTATTCCAGAAATGTTCCACTGCGTTGACAATGCGAAAATTCTGGAAGAATTGTTTATTAACACGTTGGAGGATTATGACGCCATCATCACCACCGGAGGCACGGCTATCAGTAAAGGAGACGTGGTTGTAGATGTTGCCAACAGATTGGGTGAAGTTCTTATGCACGGAGTTTCATTGCGACCCGGAAAGCCTTTTGCCTTTGCCCAAATCAATGAAAAACCTGTATTTATGCTTTCAGGATTCCCTGTTGCAGCCATGGTGCAGTACGACATCTTCGTAAGGGATGGTCTCCTAAAAATGCAGGGATTGGAGAGAAAATCCTTGATAATAGAGAAAAAAGCCGCTAAAAAGATGCCATCAACTCTTGGGAGAACTGACTACATAAGGGCCCGGATGGATGGTTCACTGGTTTGGCCCATCAAGAATAAAGGTTCGGGGATTATAAGGTCTATGGTGGAGTCCGACTGCTATATCATCATACCTGAGAACTTGGAAGGAATTGGTGAAGGAGAGAAATGTGATGTCTTGCCCTATCCTACTTGAAGGTTTAAATTTGAGAGGATCAATAGTTATTATTTACAAGCTTTAGAAAGTTTTAGATTAAAGAGTTTTATAAAAATTAGGTGATTTTTTGAACGCTTTATGGTATTATGCTGTTGGATTCATTCTAATCTGGGTTATTGCGATACTATTTCGCAAGCAACTCAAAATCGACATTGAAGGCCCTCTGCTAATGCGGAGAACCAAAAGACTTCGGGGGTTCATCGATGGCATTGCCCAACGTTCACCCAGATTTTGGAAATGGACCATGAACATTGGTATACCAATAGGATTTTTTTTCATGCTCTTAATGCTCTATTTCCTAATAATATCTTTGCAAACACTATTACAAGCTCCATCGGTTGGTTTGATTCTTCCAGGAGTTGATATTCCAGGCCAACCAATTTTCATTCCCCTGGGATATGGTCTTATTGGTTTGGCAACAGTGATTATATTCCATGAATTCGCCCACGGGATATTAGCCAGAGTGGAAGGAGTGCGCATCAAGTCCATTGGGGTGTTGCTTCTAGCCATACTTCCCGGCGCTTTCGTAGAGCCTGACGAGGAAGAAGTTAAAAAGGTTAGCAGGCTCGCCAAGTTACGCATATACGTAGCTGGATCCATTTCTAACTTGATGTTAGCCTTATTATCACTTTTGATCATCACCACATTAGGGTTTTTTGCCATAGGACCAGCATTTCACCCAGATGGAATGCAAATCAGCAGTGTAGTACCAAAAAGCCCGGCTGAAGGCATGCTGCAGCAGGGTATGATTATACAGAGTATAAACGGCCATCCGACAACTAACACACTACAGTATCTACAATCTCTGAATAACACCAAAATTGGAGATACTGTAACCTTCCAGACAAACCAGGGCACCTACTCAGTCAAAACCAGTAAAAGTCCTAACAATGCAAGCAAGGCCTATGTCGGGATTCGAAGCCAGGAAAATCTAGTACTTAACAGTAATGTGTCACAAACATGGGGTAATTCTCTACCCTGGATTTTATTCCCACTTAGGGATCTTTTCTACTGGATATTCATTCTTAACTTCTTAATTGGAACCTTCAACCTGCTTCCCATGAAGCCCCTGGATGGGGGAATCATGTTAGAAGAGCTCTTACGTTATAAGCTCTCCGATGAACGAGCACGCTCAATTATGTATCCACTCAGCCTGTTAATAGTAGCAATTATTGTGGTAAGTGTTGTATATGGTACAGGAAGAGGTTTAATGATGTTATTCTAGGTTAAGAAGATTTATGGCAAAAATTAAAAAAATCATTATTTCCTATTTTTCTTTTCACTGGAAAAAGAGATCTTTATTCTGATTTGTCTGAAAATTTCCCACAAACCTGCAAATAGTCCTTGAAGCTTTAATGGTGGGGGCCACTGCAGGTTCTTCATGTTGACAATTATCCCTACAATCTTCTTGTCTTTTTCCGCTTGCCATCGAAATCTCAAAAAAATTAATCTAAAAAATAATCCTGATTTTGACCGTTAATTAACCAGATTTTGTGTACTTGTACAGTACATAGATAAATTTTTTCCTATTTAAATATAAATTATGATTATATAAAGACGATAATAGAGATTTAGAACAAAAATAAATTTTAAGATAAAAAAAATAGGAGGTTAGTTGATGGATTTTGAATCTTTTAAGGGGATTAAGTGTTAATGAACTCTTATTAAGTGTTAATTACTTCCTAAAAGAAAAAACGGCTTGTTTAAAAATAACGGTCTAGTAAACCCTTCAACATGCGGGCGTGACGGGCCTCATCCCGGGAGCTCTCATCGAAAAAGTCGTGGGCATGGTCATTATCACATTCTTTGGCTTTTTTGGCTGCTGCCTTTTTCTCCTTGTTGGCCATGATTTCCCCTTCCAGCATCATTTCCAAGTTTTCCTTCAAGGTAGGTTTTATAATCTCGTTCATTTCGGCGAAGTGTGATGCGTGTTCTGCTTCTTCCCAGGCCATGGTCTTTAATACTTCTGCCACTTCTGGCATTCCTTCACGCTGCGCTAGTCGTGCCATGGCCAAGTACATTCCTACCTCTTGACCTTCACCACTGAAGTTGGCCTGCACTAATTTTTCAAGTTCTGTTCCTTTACAAACTCCGATTTCATGTTCGTTTATTAATTCCATTTTTTTACCTCCAAATAATTTTTAAAGATAATCTCAAAAATTTGATAATTACACTTTTAGATAAGACAAGTAATTCTCCAAGTTCAAACGTCTTTTTATTCCTATTTTAGCAAGAAAACTCTTGATCTGGTTTAATAGTTTATTCATTGAGATTTCAGTGACACGCTAGAAATTGTCACATTAAACATGATAATTATTTGTTCGTGGCCTTCCGAACCTATGGTATTATACGAACCAATTCTATATAAAGGTTACCATCCGTATAGACGCGAACGTGCTGAAACATACGAACAATTATATAATAGGTTATATCATTAGTTAATGAGGGCCAGAAATGGAAGCAGGAAAGAATAACCCCCAAATCAAAATATTCTCCACCGTAAAAGGATTAAATATCATTAAAAGTCCTATTAAAGCCCAAATCCTATCATTACTAAAAGAAGGCGGATTAAGCGGTTCAAAAATTGTTTCTCTAACAGGAAAATCTAAATCAACTATCTCTGCGCACTTGCAGGATCTTTTCGACTCAGGAATAATTGATTGGATGGTGGATCCAGAAGATCGTCGACGAAAAATTTTCTTCATCAACTCCAAGTTTTTAGGTGACTTATCTTCTGAAAAAGAAATCGATGAGGATATGAACCAATACTTGAAAAATTATATCTCTGATTACAGTGACCCCTTCGAGTTCTTCAGATTCATGTTCAGAACCATTAGAGTATCCCTCCTAGACGAAGGCATAAACATAGATCCAATACTCCATAACGCCGGTATCAAAGTGGGAAAAACAGTTTATAAGAAATTAGAATCTGCTGACATCAAAAAACTTACAAAAAACCTAGCTGATTTCTGGGAAAACAATAGATTAGGCCGAATTGAAGTTAAAAGTATCGACCCACTAATAATTCAGGCTTATGACTGTTTTGAATGTGAAGATCTACCGAAGATAGGAAGACCAGCCTGTGCATTCGATTCAGGGATGTTAGAAGCAGTATTCTCTTCATACTTCCAAGAGCCTGTTAATGTAGAAGAAACCAAATGTTTCGCCCAAGGTGATCAGTTCTGCCGTTTCTTGGTTCAGCACTAGAAAGAATTCTAACGTAAATTATGAATCCAAAATTCATTCTAAAATATCATGTTCAATTAATCAATAAATCGAATGATGAATTATCCAATAATATCTTCTATAAATTCTTTTATGGCATTTTCAGCCATGGCAATATCCTTAATGCAACCATAGTGACCTAAAGGTGAGTCAAATAGGAATAACTCACACTTTTTTATTGCCTCGTAGAGAGGTAGCAGGCTAGTCTCAGGGTCAACTACCTGGTCCTGAATGTTGCCAGTGACGAGAGTTGGTATCTCAATCGTAGAGAGCATGCCTTCTAGGTCGTAATTTAACAGAGCCCTGGTTCTCCAGATAATGTCCTTAGCATCCCAATGGGCAGCTTCTTCCCCCATCACATCTAATAGGCCGGTGAAATCCTCTCGAGAGCTGAAATTATCCTGGAAATAGGTGGGAGAGAATGTCCATAGAAAAGTAAGGTTGGAAACTTTTTCCATTGCCCGCACAGGATTCTCTATATAGGATCCGCCATCATAAGCGGGATCATCCTCTATGATCCTGATCAGGAGACGGTAAACACCATACATTTGGTTAGAAATTCTCTGAGCGGTACCATTAAGGATCAATGCGTCCATAAAATCAGGGTATTCCAAAGCCCAATGTAAAGCCTGAAACCCTCCCATGGAAGTTCCCATTATGCCCTTGAGATGTTTTATACCGAATTTCTGGGTTATCAGCTGATAATTTGCAGTTGCCATGTCTTTTATGCTGTACTCTGGAAATTCAGACCGTAATTGGGATGTCGAGGGGCTGGTTGAGCCAGGGGATCCCAGAGCCGTGGGGCTGATTAAGTAGAACCTGTTAGTATTCAGGGCCTTTCCCGGCGATATAACATCACTCAGATTCTCCACTGAGGTATAGTCTCCTGTCCATCCGTGGAGATAAAGAATTGCATTGGTGATATTTTCCTCTTCGTCAGTTTCCTTAGTACCATGAGTTGCATATTCTAGCTTCACCTCCGGTAATACTTCTCCAGATTCTAATTTAAAATCTGTGAAGGTGTAATATTTTGGTTTCAACATTTTTGCCCACTTTTTTAACTTTAATGACTTATTGTTATTTTTGAATTAAAAGAAAAAGATTTTATTTGTATTATTTTTTAACAAGACTTGAAGAAACTGTTTTATAACGTTTATTTGTCCTTAATTGCCTTTTTGCTCCGGAATTTAACTATGGTAGTCGAGAGGTATTTGTCTTTTTTAGCAAAGCCTTCATAAAGTTTTTCATCCTTCATCCCACAGTCTTGAACAGATAGAACCATTTTATCTCGAGGATCGCCTTTTATTATTTCTTCCAACAGGTCAGGATGGCGGGAGGTCTTCATGATCACTGCGGTATCGGCGTGTTCTAAGATCTGTTCTAGTCGCCAGTCCACTTTCGGCACGATCACAATTATTTCATCTTTCTCTCCTAAAGAAATACCTGCGCTTGCTGCACAACCTGTGAATGAGCTGACACCAGGTATCATCTCCACTAAGAATCCTTGGCTCTCAATCAACCGGGATACATATGCAAAAGTGCTGTATATGGAGGGATCACCCAAGGTAATAAAGGCCACGTCTAACCCCTCACTCAATTTTTCTGCAATCAAGCCCGCTGCATGTTCCCAGTACCCCTGAAGGGCTTTTTCATCCTCAAACATGGGAAATAAGGGTTCAATTACATGATAATCTGTTTTTATTTCTTCTAATATAGGTTGCAGTATGGATAGAGCCAAACTGTGTTTGTTCTTAGAGGATTTTGGAGCACAAATAACTGGGACTTTTTCAAGAACTTTAAATGCCTTTATGGTAATTAATTCTGGGTCTCCTGGCCCTACCCCTATCCCTATTAGCTTTCCTATCTTCATATGACACCCTTGAGCAAATGCGAATATTTTCTTTTAACCCTAAGAATATTTTGATTTGATGGATAATTCTTTATAATTTATCAAGATTAATTTTCATAACAGGACGTTTTAAAAGTTAGTTCAGCTATTGTCATGAAATTTTTCATTTTACACACACGAATCATTTTTTGTTATTTAACTTTTTTTAAAAGTTATTTAATTATGATTGGATGAATAATTGATTTAAAAAATTTCATTGAAATTAATAATAACCTTTTAAAAAGCTGTTATTATGCATTAGATTTATGTAAATTTGTTTTAAAAGATATCTTCATTATTCTATTTGCATGAAACCTTTTTTTAACGGTTTCAAGGGTTTATGTATTTATACCACACCAGAAATATAAACCCTTATGCATCAGGGATTTTTTTGTGAGCGTTGTGGGATGATTAAGGACCGATGCACGTGTCCTGATGATAATCTGTCACCAATAGATAGGCCTAAAATGACAAAAATCCAGTTTAAACAACTTAAAAAGCAATATCCTCATATTGAAGATGATATAATTGAGAATTTCCCTTTTCAATCGCCCCGTCCTGGACAGATGGCGATCATCGCCGAGATCAAAGACGTCATTGAGAGAGGTTTTTCTAACATCATACTGGTAGCCGGCACAGGCACCGGGAAATCAGCAGTAGCCATCACCCTGGCCAGAATTTACCAGCCATCTTACATCTTAACCATGACCAAGCAGCTTCAATCCCAGTATGCCGGAGAGTTCGGTTATCCCCTAGTTAAGGGTAGGAACAATTTTCTTTGTCAGGATTCAGGATTGGAATTCATTTGCGACCGGGGCACCTGCCAGACGGTTCCCAGTTCACAAAAATTCGCCTGTGATTATGGTATATCTAAATCTCCATTCGATGGGGGTGGAAATGCATTTCAGGATGCATTCGGAGCCCCTATTTACTTTCGCTCAGCAGACCGGTGCCAGTACTGGGATCAGAAAGCTCATGCTATAAAAAGTCCCATCACACTGATGAACTATGACTACGCTCTTCTAGAGCTTAATTATGTTAAACACTTCGGGCGCCGAAGTTTAATGGTGTTAGATGAAGCACACAATTTGGAAGGTAAGCTTATGCGCCGTCTGGAAGTTAACTTATACAACCGACGACTAGATCGAGATATTAAAAAGACCATTCCTCAAGAGATGTTGGGTTATTCGGAGCCGCAAGAATGGATGATGTTTATCGAGTCCATATACGATTCTTATCAGGAAATTAACACCAAAGAGATTCCTAAAAATCGGGCTGACGGCATCAACCGCATGAAGATGAATTTAAGCGATCTATTGCGCAACTTGGATGAGAATCCGGATAATTGGGTGGTAGACCCAAGTCAGGGAGGAGTGTCATTTAAACCCCTCCGGGTGGATTCTTATGCCGAGGATCGCCTGTTCCGCTATGCTGATATTCGCCTTTTCATGAGCGCCACCATACTTGATAAGGAGCTCTTCTGCAACTGGTTGGGCATAAATCCAGAGGAAGCGTATCATTTGGAAATAAAAAGTGTTTTTCCACCGTCATCACGTCCTGTTCACCTTCAGCTGGTGGGAAATATGTCGCGTCGGCTAATTAAGCGCACGGCACCTAAAACTCTCCCCATACTGAAGAAAATCGTAGAACACCATAAATATGAGAAAGGACTCATCCACACTCATAACTATAAGTGCCAGAATTACATTATCAAAAACCTCAAAAATCCTCGCCTCCTGGGCCATACACCTAGAAACCGAGAGTATGTTCTGGGCGAGTTTGAACGGAGTAATGAACCCATGATCCTGGTTAGCCCATCTATGAGCGAAGGAGTGGATTTACCATACGAAAAGTGCCAGTTCCAGGTGATATACAAGATCCCCTTCCCATATCTGGGGGATAAGCAGATAAACCAGAGGAAAAATCTTGACCCTAAATGGTACGCTTACAAAACCATCATGACCCTTTTACAGGCTTACGGCAGAGGTATGAGGGCAGAAGACGATTACTGCGAGACTTACATCCTGGATGGCAATTTTCGCATGCTGCTCCGCAACCCTCTTTACCGAGATCTGGTGCCCAGTTTCTTCAAGGAAGCAATACAGCGAGAGTGAAACTCCGTTGGTTAGATCCTTACATAATCATATTATATTTAAGGGATAAAAGAAAAAATATCCATTATATGAATAATATTCACCGATTCAGGTCCAATGAGTAATGAGAGGTGTTCAAATTTCCGAACTTTCTAAGGTGGACATAAACAAGCAAATCCAAGTTTTGAGACATAACTTGCTAGACCTGACTATGCGCAACCAACTTCTGAACTTCCGACCCCGTAGCATGACTGTAGAAGTTGCGGATGCAAAGCTGGCAGAAATCTATGAAAGGCTGGTTTTAAGACCGGGTAAACGAAAACCACAGATGCAATTCGTTCCACGAATAGAAACTGTCGAAAATGAGCATGAAAATTCTTTAGGAAGTTTAACTGATTCTGTTCTGGAAACAGAAGATCATGACACAATTTCAGGTGGAGAAAAACTTCCAAAAAGTGATGATGCCAATGCTAGTTTAACCATGGAAAAATCACAACTCGAAGGAATCGGCGATGCAATTTCAAGTAAAGAAAAATTTCAAGTTGAAAAGACCCCTGATGACTTGAGCAGAGATGAATCTTCTATACTATGGGAATCTCCTTATGGTGAAGCAAAGGCTAAGAAACAGGATCAATCTCGTTTCCTTCACACCAATCTGACAGGTAAAGAACTTCAGCGCAGATTGTTCTACATAAACCAGCGCGCCAGGTCAGTCATGGAGGAACAGGGTTATAACATTCTATATCTAGCTTTGGGTTTCTTAAAATGGAAAGAAGACCCTGATTTCCCTGATTTCAGGAAAGCACCTCTCATACTACTTCCCGTAGAGTTGGAACGTAAAGGAGTTAGGAAGTCATTCAAGTTCAGTTGGTCCGGTGAAGATATGATATCAAACATATCCCTACAGGCCAAACTCAATGAAGAAGGAGTTGAATTACCGGACTTTGAAATGCCCAGAACCAGAGAAGGAATAGAAAAATATTTAGAGGATGTTAAAGAGGTTATTTCTTATGAAAATGGATGGGAAGTTGTAGATGATGTCTATCTGGGCTTTTTCAGCTTCACCAAGTTCGTTATGTATAAAGACTTGGACCCGGAAAGCTGGCCTAGTGACAAGCCTCTTGCGAAAAATCTTCTAATAAAGGCCATATTCGACCCTTCAGAGGAAGAAGATGTGGGTAACGGATTCAGCGAAGAAGACGTGGATTTGAAACTAACCTCCCAGGATGTTTACCACGTTATGGATGCTGATTCTTCTCAAATAGCAGTTATTGAGGATGTAAAAAATGGGAGGGACATGGTGGTGGAAGGTCCTCCCGGAACCGGCAAATCACAGACTATAGTGAACATAATCGCCGAATTGATTGTTAGAGGAAACACTGTTCTTTTTGTTAGTGAGAAAATGGCGGCCCTTGAGGTGGTCAAGGGCAGACTGGATAGTATAGGCTTGGGAGAATTCTGTCTGGAACTTCACAGCAGAAAATCAAACAAAAAAGACGTGCTGGAGAAACTTGAAAATACCCTGAGAGACACCAGACACATCAATATATCCTTGGAAGATGATTTAAACAAAATTGAAGAGCTTAAATTTGAACTAAATGAATATGTGGAGTTGCTGCACCAGCCCTACGGTAGAACCAAAATGACTCCCTTTGAACTTTATGGCCTTAAAGAAAAATCACTACATTTTTTTGAAAAATCAGGGCAGAAAATGCCAAGGTTCAACATAATAGGACCGAAAAAATGGAATTTAACTCAGTGGAGAGATGCAAATTCGAAACTCAAAGAAATATCCGAATTATACAAACTAGTTAGGCCCATCGGCCAGAATCCCTGGAGGATAACCCAGCCCGACCCCATATTGCCTGCAGAAGAAGAAGAAATCGATTCCCTATTAAAAGAAGTCCTGGAAATCCTGGACGAACTCAAATTCAGAGCCAGTCATCTTTCAAAGCTCTCGGGAGTAAACATACCCCAAAATCTCGAAGAGATGGAGCATATTATCGCTGCAGTGGAGATAATCTCATCATTCCCCTCCCTGGAAAGGGAACTTATACTCAACCCTAAATGGGACTACGATAAAATCCAGGTTTACAAACTCATGAAAAGTCTTGAAGAATTTAGAGCTCATAAAAATTTTCTTAAGCAGTTTAAAGTGAATGTGCTGGATGAAAATATAGAAGTTTTGCTTTTGGATTTTAAAAAACGCTCTGAGAAGATCCTGAAGTTTTTAAGCGGCGATTTCAAAAAAGTTAAGAAAAAAGTCGCCTCCATCTACCTTACCGTTCCACCTGAAGACAACTCAGACCTTATTCATGATTTAGAAGAGCTTTTAAGGTGCCAGAAACTCAGAAATAACATCAGAGATAAGGATAAACTAGCCAGATCCCTCTTCGGAGCTCATTGGAAGGGAGATAAGAGTGAAGTTGACAATTTAAAGGCCATATCAGAGTGGATATTGAAGTTTAGGAAAGCTTTGTCCGAGGGAAGGATAACCGAGAAGGTTCTGATTATATTAGATTCAAGTCCCCAGAAGGAGATAAAAAGAACCACCCTGCAACTTCATCAGTACCTCGAAGCGTTTTTGAATAACATCCGCAAATTAGACAACTACCTGCACTTCAAAAAGAATTCAATATTCCACAAATATCTTTTTAGATGCTCAGTTAATGATATAAAGTCCGAAATAATTGTTTTAATAGAGGCAATGTCTGAACTGCAGAACTGGTCACGCTACATCTCCTCACGCAATGAAAACCTCAAAACCTTGGCTCATAACCTAGTAGAGTTAATTGAAAAGGACGAAATTAAAGAATACGACGTTATTCCGTGCCTGGAAGGTAACTTCGCAGACACCTTATTGAGGGAACTATTCTTAACCCATCCCAGCCTTGCCCATTTCGTTGGCGAACTCCATGAAAACAAGATAAAAGAATTCGCAGAATTAGATCAGCGTATAATAAGGATGAACCGCCTCAGAATATCAGCCAAGCTCCATGAAGTTCGTCCCTCCCTGACGAGTAATGCCACCCCCCATTCAGAACTAGGAATTCTGAAGAGTGAATTTTCCCGTAAAAGGGGTCACATGCCCATAAGAAAGCTTTTGTCCATTTCAGGAAGTCTTATACAGAAGATTAAGCCCTGTTTTATGATGAGCCCTCTATCTGTCGCCCAATACTTAGAGCCGGAGAGTGTTAAGGATCTTCGCTTTGATTACGTGATTTTCGACGAAGCCAGCCAGGTGAAACCTGAAGATGCCCTGGGCGCGGTGTTAAGAGCTAAAAATGCTGTTATTATGGGAGATACTAGGCAATTACCTCCAACAACATTTTTCGACGTGCTCTTAAGTGTGGATAGTGAAGATTATGACCTTTCAGCCATTGCAGATATGGAAAGCATACTCCATCTTTGCAAACGAAGCTTCCCATCCAAGATGCTAAGATGGCACTACCGAAGCAGACACGAATCCTTGATTGCAGTTTCTAACCAAGAATTCTACGATAACCACCTCCTTATCTACCCATCACCTGCACAAGACTCCGAAGACCTTGGTTTAAAATTTGTTCACATGCCAGATACTGTTTATGACCGTGGCCGTAGTTCAACTAACCTATTAGAAGCTAAGGAAGTTATAAAAACCGCATTCAAACATTATGAGAAGTTTGGTAACAGTAAAAGTATCGGAATAGGGACTTTCAATGTGCGCCAGCAGCAAGCTATCCTGGAAGAGCTTGAACTGCAGCTGAAACTTAACCCAAAGATGGAAGAGTATTTCAACAACAAACATGAGGAACATTTTTTCGTGAAAAACCTTGAAACCATCCAGGGAGATGAAAGAGACGTTATATTGGTGAGTGTGGGTTATGGTTTCGATTCTGAGGGTCGTTTAAGCCTTAACTTTGGGCCTCTTAACCAGGATGGTGGTGAACGCCGTCTTAACGTGCTTATAACCAGAGCCCGGGAAAAATGTGTGGTTTTCTCCAATTTCAGGGGACGAAATATGGAATTGGGGTCTGATGCGCCATTTGGACTCCGGGCACTTAAGGAATTCTTGGAATATGCTGAAACTAAGCGATTAAAAAGTATTTATCAGTCATTAGAAGATTTGGAGTCGCCATTCGAAGAATCCGTTTACGATTTCCTAGTAAGCAATGGTTATCAGGTAAACAAACAGGTTGGTTGTGCTGGTTTCCGTATAGACCTAGCAGTGGTGGACCCCGAATATCCTGGCCGATATCTCTTGGGGATCGAATTTGACGGAATCATGTACCACAGTTCATCTGTAGCCAGAGACAGAGACCGTCTCCGCCAACAGATCCTGGAGGGCTTGGGATGGCGCTTCCACCGGGTTTGGTCTACCGATTGGTACAGGAACAGGGTCGAAGTCCAGAAAAACCTACTTGCTGCCATAGAAGAAATTAAAAAACAGAGTAGAGGGATTAAAGAGTTTATACCCCCTTTAACCCTCGGAGAAGCTGCGGAAAATGATGATGAGCTTGATTTGGAAGAAAATGTAGAACTTCAGGAAGAAACAGCACTAGAAGCGGCATCCCTGGATAATATCCCATCATATGAAATATGTGACACCCTGAAAGTGAACACATTAGTGGATCTGCATAAAACACCCATTGGGGAGCTTACCATGGCAGTGGTGCAAGTGGTAGAAGTTGAAGGGCCGGTACATTTTGATGAAGTAGTTAGACGTGTGCGAACCTACTGGGGGCTGAAAAGAGCAGGTAAAAGAGTCCAATCCACCATTAAGGAAGCGATTGATCTGGCTGTGCTTGACGGGCAGATCTACCAGAAAGATGACTTTTTATATTTAACTGGTGAAAACATAAGGGTTAGAGAGCGCGGCGGGGAAGTACCTGCTAAAATGGATTTAATCAGTGCCGAAGAGATAGAGGAAGCTATTAAGATAGTAATAAGAGAACAGTTCGCCACCGCCCCAGATGAGCTGGTGAAACAGGTCTCACGCATCTTTGGATTCAAAGTGGCCCGTGGAACCACCTCAAGGAGAATCAAAGAGATCGTAGATAAATTAAAAGCTGAAAGGATGCTTGAAGAGCACGCTGATGGAATGATAGATCTAACGAAAGCTGAAATAAAAGAACAAGATGAAGAAATAATTCCTGGTCATAGAATAAACAATGAAAATAACGGACCTGGGGGGATTTGAACCCCCGACCTTGGGATCCGAAGTCCCACGTCATATTCCAGGCTAGACTACAGGCCCCATACAACAACCTTTAAAAAACTGGTTGATTAAAAATTAGGACACTTTTTCAACATTATTCTTTTAGGAAGGCCGATAAAACATCCTACCTTTTTTATTTATGCCTTGTGATATATAAAAACAACAATTACACTAATAATTAAGAACCAAAAAAATAAGCCCACACTAACACTAATCTTATGTTCGAGTAAAAAATAAGGAGAATTAAATGCTAGCCAAACGTATCATACCCTGCTTGGACTGCGACTTGAATGTCCCCAATGGTCGGGTTGTTAAGGGAGTGGAATTCAAACAGATCCGCTACGCTGGGGAACCAGTAGAACTCGCCACTCGCTACTACCAGGAAGGTGCCGATGAGATCGTCTTCCTGGACATCACTGCTTCCCATGAACGTAGGGATACCATGGCACACGTCATTGAAGCTACCACCGAAAATGTATTCGTCCCTATCTGCGTGGGTGGAGGCATAAGGAAGGCATCGGACTATGTGAACATGCTCAAGGCTGGAGCAGACAAATGCTCCACCAACACCGCAGCCATACACAATCCAAACCTTATAAACGAGGCTTCAGAAGTTGTGGGGTCTCAGGCCTGTGTTATTGGAATAGATGCCAAGCGCAGGTACGTGGATGACCCCACGGAGAAATCGAATAAGATCATAATAGAAACCGAAGAAGGACACTGCTGGTACGACTGCAGTATCTACGGTGGCAGGGAATTTACAGGAATAGATGCCATTGCCTGGGCCATGGAATGCCAGGAAAGGGGTGCTGGGGAGATTTTATTAACTTCAATGGACCGGGACGGGACCAAGGATGGATACGACATTCCCTTAACCCGGATCATGAGCGAGATACTAGATATTCCCATAATAGCCTCTGGAGGTGGTGGAAACCCTGAACACATTTATGAGGCCTTTGACAAGGGTAAAGCAGATGCTGCCCTGGCTGCCAGTATTTTTCACTATAATGAGTACCCTGTGCCTGTGGTGAAGGAATATTTGCAGGATAAGGGTATTTCGGTGCGGTATTGAAAAGTGAGTTAATATGCACATAACTCTATTTCCACACTATACCCAATAATAGTCCCATATTTTGAATAAACTTCTTGAACTAGCTCACTTGCTTTGGATTTTCACAATCGTGCCATACATCTGATTTTGGATCCAAAGTAAGGAGAATAACTCCAGCCCGTAACATTCTCTGGACACCATTCTATGCGCATCTCGAGTAGAACCGCAAGCAGCGTCAATTAATCCATAAACTTCTTTATCCTCTTTCAAACCATGAAGCACTGTGTATATAAAGCAAATGCCTATTCATCGCGAAACAACTATTTTCTCTCTATCAGTATCCTGGACAGGCTTCCAGATTTTTTCATCTTCAAAATCTCAAAACTTAGTATTCCTCGGGAGAACTTCCTGATTTGGGAATAGCCGTGTAATTTCTGGGAAAAACTCTCCGTTAATTCTCTAGAAGATTTAGACAACCCACAGGAACCTTCAAGATACTCGCATCTTTCGCCGCGCCAATACAGCATTCTTAATTATAGTTTTATTCCCAAGCAATGCTTTTAATCATAGTGGGCTGATATAATCCAATAAACTTAAACACTATTCTTATCTGTCAGTAAATCTAATTTTCCATCTTCTAAGTTTGCCAATTTTACAACCCTCCTAAAACTACAAAAACAATATCATACGGCAGTCTGATTTGGATCAGGGGTCGTCTATCGCCCCAATTAATACGCACTATAAAATGATAAAATTTGTGAAGCCTAAGTAATTAGAAAAAACATATTTTACGTCTTTTTTTAAAATAAGAATTAAAATCATAAAAAAGAATATAGACGATTTTATAAACATTTCGAATGATCAAGGGGAAAAATTTCTATAATCACCTATCTTAAACTGGGATTGAACGTTCCAGTCCTGATGATAACTGTTCAAAGACGTTTTTTATACAGATCAATTTTTGGCTAGTTAATATCTATAACTATTAGCTACAATCATCTTAATTTTTCTAAATATCTTAAATTTAAGGGTAATGTATTAATAGTAGAAAAAATTTAGTTTAATAACATCTTAAGATAGTTATATTTGTCTTAATAGTTTTCTTTCCTATAAAATAGGAGGGATTATATTGTTTAGGTGCAAAGAGATAGAAGATAAAAATGAAGGGTCAAAGTATATCGAAACTGATCTCACTGGAATAAATCTCTTGGAATCTGCCCAGCTAAATAAAGGAACTGCTTTTAACGATGAAGAAAGAGAAAAATTCTCTTTGAAAGGTCTTCTACCACCAGCCGTGGAAAATATCGAAGATCAACTGCAAAGAGCCTACAGACAGTACTCCATAAACTTCGATGCTCTGCAAAAGAACATATTTCTAAATAATTTGTACAACACCAACGAAACACTATTTTTCAGGCTTATTTCAGATCATATCAAAGAAATGATGCCCATAATTTACACCCCCACTGCAGGGCTAGCAATCCAAGAGTACAGTAACGAATTCAGAAGACCACGTGGCATTTACATCTCGTATCCTGACTTGGATCATGTTTATGAGATTCTGGACAATCGGATTAACCCGGAAATCGATCTGATAGTACTAACTGACTCAGAGCAGATACTAGGAATAGGTGACCAGGGCGCAAACGGAATCGGAATTTCGGTGGCTAAATTAGTGATCTACACACTTGGTGCAGGTATAAATCCCAAAAGAATGCTCCCAATCATGATTGATGTAGGTACTAACAATACTAACCTCCTCCACGACCCACTCTACATTGGATGGCGACATCCCAGGATCAGCAGGAAAGAATATGATCACTTTGTAAGTAAGGTGATTAAAGCAATTAAGCTAAAATTTCCAGGCGTGTTCCTCCAGTGGGAAGACTTTGGAAAAGAAAAGGCCAGATGCAACTTGGACCATTACCAAGATAAAATTTGTACCTTCAACGATGACATACAGGGCACTGGGGCTGTTGCTATGGCTGCAATCCTTAATGCCTCCAAATTGACTCGGACAAAACTATCTGATCACCGTGTGGTGATTTTTGGTGCTGGAACAGCCGGGTGCGGCATTGCCGATCGAATCTCTTATTGGATGATAAAGGACGGTCTCACTCCACAGGAGGCACACTCCCGTTTTTGGCTTTTGGATAGTAAAGGACTGATAACAGAAGACAGAACTAACCTCGATTATTTCAAGGAACCCTATGCCAGGCCAGTAAATGAAATCCATGATTGGGGTTTTAAAGTGGTTGAAGAGAATCCTAGCTCAGATATTATGAGTGAAAAACCTTCCCGCCTGAATAATGTAGATGTATCACCCAGTCTTCAGGATGTGGTGCGCAACGTGAAACCTACCATACTTATCGGTACCTCCACAGTTCATGGTGCCTTTAGCAAAGAAATAGTAACCACTATGGCTGCGGCAGTAGAGAGGCCCATAATTTTCCCGCTTTCCAATCCAAAAACGCTTGCAGAGGCCAATCCCCATGATATACTCAAATGGACCTGTGGAAGAGCTCTGGTGGCAGCCGGAAGTTCCTATGATGATTTGACCATCGCGGAGAAAAGAATATCTATAGCCCAATGCAACAACGCATTCATGTTCCCAGGATTGGGTTTGGGAGTTATCAGTGCCAAAGCAGAAAGAGTGAGTCCCGGCATGATCGATGCTGCGGTGGATGAACTTAGACATTCCGTAAATATCCTTGATGATCCGAGCGAAAGGCTATTACCGGATTTGTCCAATTTGAAGAAAGTAAGTAAAAATATTGCTGTCTCCGTGGCCCTAAAAGCAGCTAAAGAGGGAATTGCATTGATAGACCCTGAAAATGTTGAACAACTAGTGGAATCCAACATCTGGAAGCCCATTTATGTGCCTTACAAAGGAATTGGCCGCAATTATTCTTCTAAATAACTTTTTTACAGCTTTAATAGTATTATAATCGGGATAATAATTCCCTTTACCAATTCTCCTAAAATTAACGAGTTTTTTTTATCTAAATGAAAATTTCAAAAAATTAATACAATAGAACTTAGATTTAATTATATTATTATTTTAGTCATTTGAAGTTAATTAATAATTATTTGGCTTGATTTAATTTAATAATTGATTTGAATGACTTAAGGAGAGATTGTATGTCACTGGTAATAAACACCACCACACCTGAAGGAATTGTCCTGGCCGCCGACAGCAGACAAAGTTATCGTAATATGAAAGGAATGGCCCGCATAGGCAGTGATAATGCTATTAAACTATTCCAGATAAACCAAAGGATGGGGGTGGGCATCACCGGCCTGGCCTTTCTCCCGGAGGAGGGGGTTCAGAAAAACGTCAGCCAGTTCATTGAGGAGTTCAGAAGAGGATCGAAGGTAAAGAACATGGAGGTAAAGGAAGTGGCAAAGAAACTGCAAAACCTCTTCAACAACAAGTATCATTGGAAAGAACAATTAGACCAGTTAATGACAACTATTCAAAATGATCTCTCTTCTAAGGGCTGTAATATCCTTAAAATGGAAAAAAAGAACTCCATGCTGAAATTCAGCTTCCGAACCCCCCAAGGGGTCTTGGAGAACGGCATGGCACAAGTAGACCCCATTGAACTTTTGATAGCCGGTTACAACCCAGACGGATCTCACCAAGTCTACAGCTGCGCCATACCAGGACCAATGCAGAATCTTAGGGATAGCCACAATCCCAACAAGCAATACGGCAGTTCCTGGATAGGCCAAGGAGACGTGGCCGCTAGAATAGTACTGGGCTATGACGGCCGCATCCATAACATAGAATTCGTCAAGGAGGCAATCCAAGCCCGAAACATGGCAGAGATACAAAATCAACTCCAAGGACTAGAATATGCCATTCAATGGGGAACCATGACCATCCAGGACGCCGTGGACTTCTGCACCCTCATGATACAAACCACCAGCGCCATTCAACGCTTTTCAGATGGTATTAACGCCGACCTAGGTGACATGCCAGGAGTGGGCGGACCCATAGATGTGGCAGTAATTACCCCAGACCAAGGATTCGTATGGATAAGTAAAAAAAAGCTGAGATACGGAGATAATGAAGTGGATCTGAATAAATTGAGGAGTTAAAGTTTCAAAATAGTAGTTATTAATGCTATCATCATAAATTAGGATGAAAAGTACAACATATGGAATCAAAAATGATACTTAATTTTCAAATTCAAACTAAAGAATTGAAAGGCCCTCTTAACCTACCTCTCACAATTTATAGCGGCCAAACCAGCCAGCCCCCCTGGAAAGAAGAGAATGGCTACTATCAAGAACTAGTCATGGTAGAAGGGAACCCCTGTCTGCTGCGTATTCAGCACAAAGATGAAGATACAGAGTCAAGACTGGAGATCATCACCGAATCTGAATCAAAGATGTCTAAAAAAGATGTTGAATACTCCGTGCGAGAGATCTTTGGCCTGAACTATGATCTGAACCAACTATACGATTTTTTACTTAGAGATCCTAAATTAGCACCTACAATTGAATTCTGCAATGGTCTGAGACTTTTCAAGGCCCACAACCCTTTTGAGTGTTTAATTTCATCTATATCATCAGCAAACTGTTCCATTCTGCGCTGGACCCGATCTATCCAAGATATTAAACATAAATGGGGCGACGTATATCACTTCAGTTCAAGAGATTTCTACACTTTCCCTTCACCTGCTGTCCTTGGTCAGGTACCTGAGCACGAGTTGGAAGAGATGCAACGCAGCGAGGATGATTTGCCAGAGGATTTCGAATTCAAGAACAACCTCCAGGCCTGCGGAGTGGGCTATCGGGCCAAATACATCATTAATGCCGCGAAGATGGTCCAGTATGAGATTGATTTGGAAAAACTGGCTAAGATGAAGTACGAAAAGGCCTTTGATACTGTTCTTGAACTTCCAGGTGTGGGGCCGAAGGTTGCAGATTGTATTCTACTTTACGACTTTGGTATGGGCCAGGCTTTCCCAGTGGATGTGTGGATCAAGCGCATTATAGAACACCTCTACTTCCCAAGCCAGGATCTGAAACCCCAGGAGGTAAGAGCCTTTGGAATGGAGCAGTTCGGGGATTATGCTGGTTTTGTACAGCTCTACCTCTTCCACTACGCTCGGAAATCGGGTTTATTAGATGAATTAAACAAGAGAAATAAAAAATAATTATGTTTTATTCAAATTAAAAAAAAGAGAGTTCGTATTGGCAAATTCATCCTGACACAAATACAAAAAAATAGAAACCATTAACTCCACAATAAATCCCTTCAAATGTATCAGCTATCCGGAATAATAGTTTACTATATTTATATGGTATTGGTAGTTCCAAATCAAAAAAAATTGAATTAAACCCTATTATAAAGATAAAAACCTTCCTGTTTCTGAAATTTTATCCAATGTTAAATAAAAAATTATTTATCGATTACTGATCCTTCTTTAATTAGTAGGTGTAAAATATGGCAAGTCCCTGGATTAAATCATTAGCCCTCTTAGGCTCTCTTATTTTTATAATCTCGTTATTACCACCTCCAGGAATGGCCCAAGGACTAGCTAATTCACCACAGCCTAAATTCAGGGGTGATAGCCAGAATACTGGTTCCCTGGCAGTTTTAACCCAGCCCAACACTTGGGAATTCTCAACCGGCAGCTGGATAGTTTCTTCAGCCACCCTAGGACCAGACGGCACCATCTACATAGGGAGTGATAACGGGAAATTTTACGCTGTTGACCCCAATGGAACTGTCAAATGGAACTTAACAGCTGCTGCAGTCCAATCATCCCCAGCCATTGGAAAGGACGGCACCATTTACTTTGGAAGTACCGATAGTAATGTATATGCTTTAAACTCTGATGGAAGTAAAAAATGGACATTCTCCACCCAAGGATCTGTTCTTTCTTCCCCAGCAATTGCTCCGGACGGAACCGTCTACATAGGGAGCAACGACAACAAAACCTATGCAATAAATCCTGATGGTACTAAAAAATGGGATTTCACAACTGGAAACTGGGTGACTTCCTCTCCGACGATCAGTACTGATGGCATAATATACATTGGAAGCAACGACGGGAAATTATACGCCATATATCCTAATGGAACTAAAAAATGGGAATTCGTTACCAATGGTTCTGTACAATCCTCTCCAGCCATTGGAAACGATGAAAACATATATGTAGGGAGTGGTGACGGTAAAATATACGCATTGAATCCTGACGGCTCTTCTAAATGGAATTTCACCACAGGAGGTATGATCACCTCATCACCAGCCATCGCTCCCGATGGAAACGTTTACTTTGGAAGTGCTGATGGAAAATTGTACGCACTAACTTCCAATGGAACGTTTAAATGGGAGTTTGGCACTGGAAATTGGGTGGTGGCTTCACCCACAATCGGTACTGACAATATCATATACATTGGAAGCAACGACGGGAAATTATACGCCATAAGCCCTGATGGTACATCGAAATGGGATTATGCTACAAATGGAACTTTCCAGTCATCCCCGGCTATGGGATCTGATGGTACAGTTTACCTGGGTGTCGTTGGCAGTGGATTAATTGCAATGAATCCTAACGGCACTTTGAAATGGCAGTTAAACCCCCAAAATAATACAATCAATTCTACGTTCGCTTTTACAGGGAATTATACCTCAAATTCCACTGCGTGGGTACAATTTATGTGATTGATTAATTCATATTTTTTTATTTGGGAGATTTACATGGGACAACTCTCAGAAGCCCTTGAAGAATTCCATGAAGTTGCCAGTGCATATTATAAAAAAATAATGAATATCCTGGAGGATGAGTACTGCTGGAAATGTCCCATGCGCAGCACCAGTGGCATCGCCCTGTGCAGGGAGGTACACGCCTGGCGCAAAATAGAAGAAGTTCTAGAAGAAGGAATAATGGATAATCTACTTTTAAATAGCTTTTCATCCCTAGAAGTAGAGGCTTTAGCTGCCCGGGTAAGAGCGAAGATGATTAAAAAAAATGGGGGGGAACTGAAGGAATTAACTATTATAATGAAGGTAAAAGAAGACCAGAATGTCATTAAATCAAGATCTGTACTGTCTGTTAAAATTAACCCTAAACGGGTTCAAGTTGGAAATCAGGTTTTGATACCTTTAAAAAGTTTAAAAAGTCCATTAATTGGTAATTGTGCTCTTCTAGCAGGGTTTCCATTCCAATTAGAAGCAGTAGAGAAATTTTTCCACCAAGACGGCGTGCGCTATGTGAAAACCGTTGAAGGCGTTATTTTACCCTTAACTAGCGTTTATGGAGTCCTTATGAAGGAAATAAAACCAAACGATGCTAATTATCATGAATTGTAAAATAGATATGCAAAAACTAAAGGAAATTTTTATAGGAAAATTTGTCTTTTTTAGGAAAAGATATAATGAATAAAAAAGTCTCAGGAAAAAACACGGTAGCTGGATGTTCAGAGATTATTAAAGAATTATTAGAAGCGAAGATCAATGATGTTAGTGGAGACGGTATAGAGAAAAAAATTAGGGCTGTGTGTGAAAGTTATACACTTAAAAATATCTCCGATGCGTTTCATGACGAGTCTCTTCGACTTACTCAGAGTGAAAACTGTTATGTTGCCTTCGTGGATCCTAAAAACAAAGATAGTGTAGGAATTTCTTTCTCCCATCTGACAAAGGCCTGTCAGGCATATGAGGATATAGGCGAAGCCCGATTCAAGGTAAGGAAGGATGGAACCTATGGTGGATTACTCGGTTACTCTCTTGATACTGGCGAATCGTTTTATGTTCATGATATTTCATCCCATCCAGCTGCTCATGGTCTTCCACCAGGCCATGAACCTGTAAATCAGTTTTTATCCGTTCCTGTGATATTTGAAGGTGAAATTCTGGGCCAGATAGTAACTGCTAATCCAAAAGAAGATTATGGGCCAGAAGATGTTAAAATAGCTAATAAAATTGCAGGAGTATATGGAATAGTACTTAATGAGCTTCTCTAAAATTAAAATTAGGTTAATTTTATGAATTTATAGGTTAATAAGAAAGCTAATAACACTAGAATAACCAGAATAACCACAAGTAATAGTAATACTTTTCTAATTTTCTTTCCTTTTTTGGGATCGATTAGGATCTGCCGGAAAACATCGAATAACACCAAAATAGACATTATTAGGATTATAGTTTGTGGTGTGTTACTTGACCAAGAGTTGGTGAGGTTGCCACCAACCACTGTCGCCATAATAATCAAAACATAAAAGATAATGTTAGCATAGCCTTCCAGATAGTTCTTGGCTTCCACTTTCATTCAATTAAATATATTTAGTATAATATATGAAATTTTCCCTTCTTTTTAAGTGAGATTGAAGAATCTTGACAAATTTTATTCATTTATTATTTAAAATTAATGGTAAAAATAAAAGTGTGAATATTTATTCATCACGAATAGTTAATTTCCGCATGATATCGCCGGGTTTAACGGCTTTTACCACATCAATACCCTTAACAACCTTGCCAAATACCGTGTGAACACCATCCAGGTGTGGTTGTGGTGAATGAGTAATAAAAAACTGGCTTCCACCAGTGTCTTTCCCTGCATGTGCCATAGATAATGCCCCAGTACCATGTTTGTGAGGATTTATCTCACATTTGATCGTGTAACCTGGACCTCCCGTTCCGTTACCCTTGGGACATCCTCCCTGAATTACAAAATCAGGAATCACCCGATGAAAGGTTAATCCATCATAAAATCCGCTTTTAGCCAGTTTTTCGAAGTTAGCAACGGTATTGGGAGCCTCATTCTCGAATAGCGTCAATTCAATATTTCCTTTGTCAGTTTCAATAATTGCTTTCTTCATGATTAATTCACCAGATGAAGGTACAAATCTTCCTTCTAATAAATTTTGGGAATAAGTAGATAAACTTAAAACCATGCTAAAATGAGTAATTAAGAACCTTCAACATCTTCAGGACTCTTTATCATGGTTCCAACAAAGATTCCAATAATCCCAGCTATCATCCATGCAATTCCCGGATAAATTTGGTATATGTAGATGTTATACCCCCCCAGGACAATTAAAACGAAGCCACAAAGCAATATGATTATTTTCCTGGCCTTAGCGGCTTTCATTGGCTTTTTGATGGGCTGGATTATGGCCAGGAAGAAAATGCCCAGTATTATCCATAAGAATCCATAAGATGCATTTCCTGATAAGAAGTTGTAAATCCCGAATATCAGGAGAATAGAAGCTCCAGCGTATACTATCACTTCACGAATGTTCATGGATAGAAATGGTATTGAACTGATATTTAATGCTTAGCAGTGGATTTAATATTTCCCTATTAGAAAAAGTAGATGAGTGAGATTTAACTTAATAATATGTAAAAGGTGACTACATGAACACAGAAGAAATCATAGCTTTGGATAATGATTATGTTATGAATACTTATGCAAGACAGCCAATCGCCCTTAAAGAGGGAAAGGGGGCTGTTTTATGGGATGTGGAAGGCCGATCTTATATTGACTGCGTGGCAGGGATTGCAGTGAACAACTTGGGTCATGCTCATCCCCGCCTAGTAAAAACCATCTGCCAGCAGGCCCAAAAGCTTATCCACACATCTAATTTATACTACACTGAGGAACAGGTAAAGCTCGCCGAGTTGCTGGCTAATGTTTCACCCCACACCAAGGCCTTCTTCTGCAACAGCGGTGCAGAGGCTAATGAGGGTGCGATCAAGCTGGCCCGTAAGTACACGGGCAAGGGAGAAATAATTGCTATGGAAAATTCCTTCCACGGCAGGACCATTACTACCATCACAGCAACCGGCCAAAAAAAATACCAGGAAGGCTTTGGACCATTAACTCCCGGTTTCAAACATGTGCCCTACGCTGATGTGGAAGCGGCCAGTGAGAAAATCACCAATGAGACTGCAGCCGTTCTGGTAGAGCCTGTACAGGGCGAAGGTGGAGTTATCGTGCCACCAGATGGTTATTTGGAAGATTTGAAGAACCTCTGTCATGAAAACAATGTTCTCCTTATTTTCGACGAGGTGCAGACTGGCTTTGGACGGACTGGGGAGATGTTCGCCAGCCAGACCTTCAAGGTAACTCCAGACATCTCCACGCTGGCCAAGGCCATTGCTGGCGGCTTCCCGATGGGAGCCATAATGGCTAGTACCGAAGTGGGAGCGGCCTTTGAGCCCGGAGATCATGCAGCAACCTTTGGAGGAGATCCATTGGCCTGTGCAACTGCATTGACATCCATAGAGACAATTCGAGATGAGGAACTACTTCTAAAATCCCGGGAAAACGGCTCATACTTCCATGAGAAATTAATGGGAATAATGGACAACCACAGCCTTGTAGAAGATGTTCGGGGAGTAGGGCTCATGTTAGGGATGGAAATGAACATCTCATGTGCCAATATAGTTGATGCCATGCGTGAACAGGGTGTTCTGGTCAATTGCGCCGCAGATAAAGTTTTACGTTTCGTTCCACCATTAGTGATCAGCAAGGAAGAGATCGATACGGTCACTTGCCGGTTAGACGAAGTTCTGGAGTGTGCCATAAACTAATAAGTTATTTATCTTCTCTGTGGGAGGAACAATTATGAACTTACATTACAAGACCAATGAGAACGGCAAATTGAAAATAGGCGGTTTTGATGCCCTGGAATTGGCCGAAGAATACGAAACACCGCTCTATGTTATTGATGAAATGAGGATTCGTGAAAACTACCGAAGAGTTTACCACGCCTTTTCACAGAATTACCATGATTTCAAAATATTCTATGCAGCCAAGGCCAACACCAACATGGCTGTGATGAGGATCCTAGAACAAGAAGGCAGCTCCATCGATGCCGTCAGTCCGGGAGAAATTTACACGGCTTTAATGGCTGGTTTCGAACCAGGAAGAATCCTCTTCACCGGTAACAATGTAACCACGGAAGAGCTTAAATTCGCCCTAGAATCTGGGGTGCGAATTAATCTAGACTCAATTTCCATGCTGAAACGACTGACAAAGCTCCCTGGAGCTGAAGGAACAAAGATATCTTTCCGGATTAATCCCATGGTAGGCGCTGGGCACCATGATCACTGCATAACTGGTGGAGAACTAAGTAAATTTGGAATTATGGAAGATGAAGCTGTGGATGTGTACCAGATGGCCGTTGACCTTGGTTTTCGTCCAGTGGGCATTCACTCCCACATCGGATCTGGTATATTGGATCCGGAGCCCTTCATGCTCGCGGTACAAATCTTAATGGACGTTGCTGGCAGGGTACACTCTGAAATCGGGGTTAAATTTGAATTTATAGACTTCGGTGGTGGATTAGGCATACCATACACTCCAGAGGAAGCCCTCCTGGAGATTGAAGAGTTTGCCCACGAGGTTACCAACCTTTTCAAGGATAAGCTTTACGAGCATGAAATTGACAATCCCACCATGTGCCTCGAACCCGGCCGATACATCGTTGGCGATGCTTCATACCTTTTAACTCGTGTTAACACAATTAAACAGAGTTACAGAAATTTCATAGGTGTTGACGCAGGTTTCAACACGTTAATGAGGCCAACTATGTACGATTCTTACCATCATATACTTGTAGCTGATAAACCAGAAGCCCCTCCCACACAAGAGATAGATGTGGCAGGGAACATCTGCGAATCTGGAGATCTCTTCGCTAGGGCTCGTTCATTACCAGACATAGTAGAAGGTGATGTGCTGGCCATTTTGAATGCTGGGGCTTATGCCTTCAGTATGTCCAGCCAGTACAATTCTCGCCCACGTCCCGCTGAGGTTCTGGTGAGTGATGGAGAGGTGGATGTCATCCGTGAAAGGGAGACCTTTGCAGATCTTTTGAGCAAGCAGAACTTACCTGTGAGGTTACTTAAATGAGTGAAAAGATAATCCTGCTCTTTTCGAAGATGCACGGGCTGGGAAACGATTACATAGTTATCAACGAAACCGAAGAAGAGCTGATCCCTGAGGAGAAAAAGCAGGAAATGGTGAAACAATTAAGCAGACGTGGGTTCTCCGTAGGCACAGATGGTGTGATATTTGTGGCCTCCTCAGGTTTTGCTGACATTAAATTCCGTATATTCAATAGTGACGGCAGTGAGGCAGAGATGTGTGGCAATGGTATCCGCTGTTTTGCCAAGTTTGTCTACGAAAACGATATCTTTAAGGAAGAAACCATGCGAGTGGAAACCCTAGCCGGGATAAAAGAAGTGATTCTTAAAGTGGAAAATAACTTGGTCATCTCCAGCAAGGTGGACATGGGCACAGCCACTTTCAAAGCAGCTGAAATCCCCATGAACACCGAAAAGGAAGAATTTATAGATGAAAAAATTCTTGTAGGGGATGAAACTATCTCTATCACCGCATTTAGGATCGGTAATCCTCATGCAATAATCTTCACTGAAAATCTGGATGATGTGCCTCTGGATCATTTGGGACCCAGTATTGAGAACCATGTTGCCTTTCCAGAACGCACAAACGTTCATTTCGTGAGTGTTATAAGTCCTAATGAAGTGGATATGATCACTTGGGAACGAGGGGCTGGTTTCACCCTTGCTTGCGGAACAGGTGCATCTGCGTCAGTCATCGCAGGTTATAAGCTGGCATTGCTAGATAAAGAAGTCTTGGTACACTTACCAGGAGGAGACCTAATCATAACCATCTACGAAGAAGATGGGACTCTAGGCGCCTTCATGGAAGGAGACGCGGTTTTAGTATTTGAAGGGATGATGGAACTTGAATTATAAATTGATATTGAAAAAGAGTGATTCACCAATGCCTCACATTTTTCGACTAAATGAAGATACCCATTTGACCTATTAAACAGAGAGTAATTGAATAAAATTGGGGAAACCAGTATAAAAAATCGGACCAAATTATACTATGATATTATACACATCCCTGATGTCAAATTCATGGTTGAATTTTTTTTTGGTTAACTTGGCGGGCCTACTATAGATGAGCTTATTAAAGCCCTAAACTTAGAGAACGTAAAATTAGGATTGAATCTACAGTATTCGTGGTTCAGATTGGGAATAAAATGCTTGAAGTCCTATTATTGCCTACGACGAAGTTGCTACATAAAATGGAAGTATTTGCTTCCAAAACAAGATCCATGGATAAATCAAGAGAAATGGTTTTTTTAATTAAGTATATTCATATTTCTTATGATTTCTCTAATTCCTTCAAAATATCCATTAAAACCTTAGCATTATTATGTTCTTCATCTCCATACGCATAAACTAGCGTTATTGTTCCCTTCTCCTTTTCCAAGTCAAGGAGCCTGTTTAGAAGTTCATGTTTATCATTTAATTCTTCCCGGTACTTCTTTTGGAATTCATCCCATTTGAGGGGATCATGATTATACCAGCGGCGCAGTTCATGGCTGGGAGCGATATCCTTTAACCACATGCCCATCTTCAACCTATTCTTGGCTACTCCCCGAGGCCACACTCTACTCACTAGAATCCTGAAACCGTCCTTATCAGCAGGAGACTGGTAAGCTCTTTTTATACGGATCATATTTGACACTATAATTTGTTTGTTGTAAGTGGTACTTAGTAATTTTCAATTAATGAAATGTCAAAAAAATGAGGTTGGATTAAGTTTGTAATGTGATATTATTAGAATAATAGTAGAATAATTTTATTAAATAAAATTTATAATAGGTAAAGGAATAACTTCTAGTAAAACAAAGGGTTGTATCATTATTTAGTCTTACATATACATTCTCTCCTTAATTTAAGGAGCTCTTTCTTTTTATCTTGGAGGTCTGCAACTTTTTCCAGCACTTCGGGTAACTTGCCCTGTATGCATTGCACAGTATCGTCGTGATGTATCCAATCACATTCTTCACAACTCCATACCTGTTTCTCTTTTATCCAATGACCACCTGTAGAGGGGTCTCCGCAGGGATAGAATGGACAATAACAGAATGTGCAGTTTTGTGGATGATAATGACAGGGATAGTATTCACAGCCAGTATTAGAGCCCTTATTTCCTTCTCCTGCAAGATATTTCTCATAAAATTCAAAGGCCAGCGGATGGATGGTGTGCGGGATAACATAACCTCGAGGAGTAATCATGTGCCCCCCATCAATATAGGTAAAGGTGTTTCCTACAATAAGAGTGGTATTCATGTCAACATCTTCCTCAGAAAGTTGGCTGATTGTGCTGATCTTGACTTTTACCTTATTATTTTTTTCAGTTTTAACTAATCCTATGGGGGTGTCAGGCTTTCTGTTATTTTTTAGAATTTTCAATGCTTCTCTGAAAGGCTTGATCCTTTTCTTGCTCTTTGGATTATAAAAAGCAATTATGAAATCGGCTGCTGCCGCAGCCCGCACTTTTCTTTTAATCTCAGAAAGTGGGGTTAGAATATCACTCAGGCTGATCACTGCGAAATCATGTAATGGAGCTCCTAAAAGTGAAGCCGAATAATTAACCGCTGTGACTCCAGGAATGACTTCTACCTCTACATCCGACCATTTCCCTGAGATCTGATAAAGGACGTTGGCCATTCCATACACTCCAGGATCTCCGCTACTAACTAAAGCTACTTTAAGTCCTTGTCTGGAATATTTAATAGCCAGTTCTGCCCTTTCAAGTTCCTGACCCATTCCCTTCGAGATTACTTCCTTCCCCTCTATGAGGTCTTTTATTTGACGAATGTATCCACCATAGCCGATGATCACATCAGCATCTTCCAGGGACTTCATGGCTCTGATGGTCATGTCTCCACGGCAGAGTCCTATTCCAACTACGCTGATCATGAGTTTCGCCTTAAAAATTGAATAATAGAAGAATCATGGATTGTTATACAACTTATTGGTGGATGTGATTTGAATGCTGCCCACATCTATCTGTACTCCACCACTTTGGGTTTTGGCAACTGCGATGGCAGTGATACTGTAGGTTTCATTGGGTTTGATTACGACACTTCCACCTGACTGATTGGCAACACCCCCACCGGTCTGAATATCCTTGTAGCCAATGGCAGTTATATTCACGTTGACCGTGCTCTGGCCTTTTGTATTTTGGATAGTTTGAGCTACTATGCTTTGCACATTAACACCGTCAAGACTTGTCTTGGTTTTCAAACTATCCGCCACATCCAGTGGGTTGGTAATATTTAGGTTATGCTTATTGGGTATTATGGGCTCACCAAAATTAAATATGGAGCTAACTGCATTGATTTGCATTCCAATAAGGTTAACCGCGTCAGGCGCTTGCTGAGTTACTATAGTATAGGATACAAATAGCCCTGCCTCAAAGAAAATGCCGAAGAATATGAGGAATAGTATGACTTTAACAATTCTAGACAATTATATCACCTTAAATTCCTTCATCAAATTAGTAATCCCTTCTTATCATACCACATCTTTAGGAGGTCATGATAAATATACATGTAAATTTTCATAATATGGATTGTCCATCATAATATAAATTATCATCTTGTACTCTTTAAAACTTGCAGTGATAAGCTTCCTAAGGCATTTCAATAGACATAATTCTCTAAAATGGGTTTTATGTTGTATTAAGCCATTTTTATTTTAAAGCGAATTTTAAACAAAATATTTTTACCATGTTGAAGTATACTTAACTATAATAATAGTTAGCCAAGGGTTCTCTATGACTGATGATATCATATTTAAATTTACAGAAGCAGACATTTTATTAGATGAGACCGCTTACCAGAAAATAAACGCTCAGAATAATTCTAAAGAAGTGGCAGATTCTTTGATCCAGCGGATGGGTCTTAATCCAGCAGAGACATTAATCTTGACTGGAGAAAAAGTTGATGAATATCTGGAACAGGTTAACGGAGGTTCCGCCCATCTTCAAAATCTAAAATCGGGCCAATTGTCCCAAAGCAAACTTTTACCTCAAGATTATAACTTCCAGGTGCTGAAGGATGCCAGCCACAAGTCCTATACCAACGGAGACATTAAGGATCTTTCAAGCTATTTTGCAAGTCGTTATGCTAAATTAAGGGAATTATTAACGAAAAACCCGGAATTAAGAGATATTGATCCAATAAAAGATTCTGGAAATTTGAATGATGTAATAAAAATTGTGGGAATGGTTAGTGACATCCGCTATACTAAGAATAACCACAAGCTAATAGAACTGGAAGATGAAACAGGCAGTGCAAATGTCTTGATTCATAACGAGAACCATCAGATCTTCGAGTTAGCTGAAAGAATTGTTAGAGACGAAGTTGTGGGAGTGATAGGCAGCAGAAAGGGCAGTCTGATCATGGCCAGTGATCTCATCAATCCAGGGGTGCCCCGCATAGAAGAGAAACCAATGAAATTCTCGACGGTGTTCCTTTCAGACCTCCATATTGGTAGCTCCACCTTCCTAGAGGACGCCTTCACACGATTCACCCGATGGATAAAAGGAGATTATGGAGACAATGAACAGCGGGAAGTAGCCAATAATATCAAATATGTGGTGATTGCCGGGGACATCGTTGACGGAATCGGTGTTTACCCCAGTCAAGATAAAGAATTAACGATAAAAGACATTCACTTGCAGTACGAAGAGGCAGCTCGTCTTTTAGGAGAACTCAGCCATTTGAAAATCATCATCGCCCCTGGAAACCACGATGCGTCAAGACTTGCGGAACCCCAGCCTGCAATACCAGAAGAGTATGCTGAAGACCTCTATAATCTAAAAAACGCTGAATTTACAGGGAACCCGGCCTTAATAAGTCTGGATGGTATAAACGTGCTTATATACCACGGGCGGAGCTTTGACGATTTGGCTATGACAGTTAAAGGGTTGAGCCACCAGCAGTCAGATGTGATTATGAAAGAATTGCTGGAGAAACGTCACCTTGCTCCAATTTATGGTGAAAGGACGCCGCTTGCATCTGAAATTGAGGACCACTTGGTAATAGAGGAAATTCCTGACGTTTTTCATACTGGTCATGTGCATATAAACACTTACAAAAAATATAAGGGCATACATCTCATTAACAGTGGAACTTTCCAATCACAGACCGAGTTCCAGAAGATATACAACATCGTTCCCACCTGTGCCCAGGTCCCTGTGCTCCACCAAGGAAGCATAAAGATGTTGGATTTTAGCTAAAAAATAATTAAAGATTATTAATTCATGAGGCAGTTTTCAATGCGAGAAGTCCCTTTAACCGAAAAATTAGCTGAAACTTCGCGGTATGTTTACTGTAAAGGTCTAGCCCCCGGAAAATCAGGAAATATTAGCGTGCGTTCTAATGAAATAGTAGCCATTACTCCTACTGGGGTTTCCCTTAGAGACGTTTCTGCTGAAAAAGTGGTTCTGGTGGATTTTGATGGAAGAGTGCTGGTGGGGAGTGGAAAACCTTCTTCCGAGCTTCTTGTTCACCTAGGGGTTTATCAATCCAGAGATGACATACAAGGGATAGTCCACACCCATTCCCCCTATGCTACGGGTTTTGCACTATCTAGAGAGCCAATTAAGCATTTGGAGGGCTTTGGGAAAGTTATGCGTCCTTATTTGAAGATGGTTAATTACGCACCGCCAGGGACAAGGATGCTTGCTAAATTGGTATCAGAAGGTTTAAAAGACGAAAATGGGATCCTTCTAAAAGGACACGGCGTAGTAACTACTGGTCCAAGTATTGATCAAGCTTCTATTCTAGCAGAATTTGTAGAAGAAATAGCAAAAATACAGTTTGTGGCCCGTATGCTTAGCAAAGATGTTAAAGATTAGAGTGTAAATTCTAAAGTTGAAGTAGATACAATCAGATTTTATTTTAGACCTAATAGGCGCCGTTAATTAATATAATACTTCATTATTTAGATTATTTAAAATTAGAAATATTTCATGTTAAACTTTAGTGTCTTACCGATTCTAATTCACTTAAAACGTTCCAAATAAGTGTTCTGGCGTGAATAGGGATGTTTGGATCGTTGCTGATCTCATCCAGAATAGAAATAACTGTGCTAGCCCTTACGGTGGGATCATCATCATCATGAGACAATAAATCCTTGGATTCCTCTGCTGCCCTCCTTATGTTTCTTGGTACACTAGTATCCTCCATTATATGCTTTAAAATCTGATTACACCGTTCAAATGATTCTATCATAATAATGCCTCCAAGTAGTTAAATTGAGCTTAAATGTAATTCATAAAAATCTATATCGAATTTCTTTATTCATTAATGGTAAAAAGCTTTTGGTGAAGCAGTAGTTTATAGGAAACTAGAATCACTATTCTAATAAAATTTTTAATAGTGTTAAAACACTTTTAATGATTTATTAAATCATTATCTTGATTTTTTAGTTTTATTATTCCGTTACGGCAATTGCTACGGTAACTCCATTGAAAGCTGTTTTTTTCCGGATTAAATGAGAATTTTTTCCAGCGGCTATGAGGGCTGATGGCTCTGATACACCCCGCACACCGAATTTACTTTCTACTAGTTGTGAAGTTGAACATTCAGAGTGTGTGAATTCCTTAAGAGCTTCTAATGATATAATTTCTAGGTTTAAACCCAGATGAGAAGCCGTATTAACTATGCCTGGCTCATATTGTTTCATTTCCCCCGTGGCCAGAACATCTACCCTTTCCAGTGGCAGGTTTAGGTCCTGAAGAGCAGACCGAAGTGCATTCAACACCTGATCTGTAGAGATACCCTTCTTACTACCCAAACCAGCGACTAGTTTTTTTGGATATAGGTCCAGGCCCGCCCCAGGAAAAGAGGCTCGGATAAAGGATTTATCCCAGCTCTGGATGTTATAGGAGCTGATAATTTGAGGATGAATTTCCATGAAACGAAATTTTAGAGGTAAAAATAAGTCCGGCTTACTACCTGCTGCCATAAACTTATTTAAATCTAGTATAAGAATAGAATCAGTAATTTTAAGCCAAAAATGATGTGCTAATTCATCAATCCCCATCTTTCTCTGAAGATCTGTCGCCGTAGTAATCACCGGCACTGCACCAAGCAGTCCAGCTAATTTGCGTGCTAAATTATTAGCACCACCCATGTGACCAGATAAAAGGCTTATTACGTGTTTACCATCTTCTCCGACGACTAAAACAGCAGGATCGTTTAATTTGGATTTTAATAGTGGACACAAACTGCGTACCATGATTCCTGTGGCCATTACCCCCAGTATACAATCATAACGGTCGATGACGAGTGATAATGTGTTTTTTACGTTTTTATGGAACATGTCCACTTTAATTACTGTTGGATCAGTTTCTAGACTCTCATATAACTTATTAGCCAGTTGCTGCCCTTCTTTAGTTACGGTAATAATAGCATACTTCATATGACCACTTTTACAACTAAATTTTTCTCAATAGGAGTATTGTCCTAAATAATCTAATTCTAGTTATTAATATGGAAAAGGGGAATATAAATTAGTGATATTGATACTAACTCGGTTATACTTATTGGATACTGCCTCAAGACAATGTATTTAGATTTGTTTAATATATTTTATTTGTAGATACTATTGCTAACTCATCACAACCACAATACCAGCACAATCATGATCAATGCCAAAAAAACTGTGATTGTCACCTTGCTGAGTAAAAGAGCTTCTGTAATTTTGTTTATATTAAAAATGTCTGTTTTATCCCCTATAATGTAGACCCCTGGCTTAATTAGTTGTACCCGCAAAGCACCTGCAGCTGCTGCCATAGGATATCCTGAATTAGGACTAGGAGTATTTGAAGTATCCCTAATCATTATTTGCCAAGATTTCCTCCAGTTCAAACCTATAAAACGTGACGATATTACAACCAAACCCCCAGTGAGCCGTGCAGGGAAAAAATTTAAATAATCATCAACTCTGGCAGGGAACCAACCTATATCCGTATAAATTTTGTCTTTATATCCAACCATGGCATCCAAGGTGTTAAACACCCTATAGGTCACCGCAGCCAGCAGGCCCAAAATGAGTGGTAAGTGGATTGATTCTCCCATGGCCCCCATGAATACTGTTTTTTGTAAAATAACCCCCAAAATCCCAAAAATAGCTATATAAAATATGGGGGCGGTTACAGAATCTGTGAGGTTCTCAGTCAGACTCTCCACCGTTGCAGAACACACTTCTTCGGGAGTGAGTTTCGAAGTGTTTCTGCTAACAAGCATGGAAAGAGATGCCCTAGCTTTTTCTAAACTTTTATCAAGATCTGTTCTAACAATCTCAACCGATTCTAAGAGGAACTTAATGGAGAAAGTAGTTGAAAGTAGCACTGCAACGACAATATACAGTAGATAATTGAAATTCACAAAAAGGTCGAATATGAGATAAAACAATGATAAAAACACTAACAAAATGAATGCGGTGATTAAAACTCCTGATACTCTGCTTCCATGGTCCAGCAATGGTTTTTTAATTATGTCGATGCATTTTCCCATCCATACTACTGGATGAATCTGACTAGGTAGTTCTCCGATGCCCAAGTCTATAACAAGAGCAATTAGCAACACAATTAACAGTTCCATATGTACTCATCTTATTTAACATCCATTTTAAGTATTATTTTTCACATTTTTTCACGAAATTTCTAAAATGTCGGTAGAATTATTTTATTAGTTTTTGAAGTATGATTTTTACAAAATAAGTATAATCTATTACGATTTAAATTTTTTAAGTCATAAAATGATTTTGGATAGATTTTGCTAATCTTTTCAATGGAGTAAGACATGGATTTCAAGTGTAAAGTAAAAGTATCTTAATAAAAATGAATGTGTGTGCGGGGTTAAGATGAATTTCAAGTGTAACCATTTGAAAATATGAAATATTTAGATATGAGACAGATTTCAATTGTAAGATTATGGTTTTTTGTAATCAAGTTAAGGTAAAAGGTAGTGAGAGATGGATTTCAAGTGTAAACGATCACATAATTATAAAAAATCAATTTAATAATATGTTTAACGAATTACATGCATTTTTATGCGACTTAGTTTAAAACAATCAAGATAATTGCTTTGTTAAATATATTAATTAAAAATAAATTAAAATGTAATTGTTTTATAATGATGGTTTGTTAAATTAAAGGTGTGATAATAATATAAAAATTAAATAGACATGTTTAAGTCCGATATAGTTAATTTTCTTATTTCAAAGGCTTTTGTGATTATTTAAAATCAAATATACTATTAAAATATTCACACTAAAAAGGCATGATCATTATTTAAATTCTAAAATAATGTATCGTTTGGTGTCAATATTTTTTAAGCATTACATAAACAGTTTTTATTTGTATTGGAATTTTAATCAGTATTCTTTATTGTTGTAGAGTTATAAAAATTAAAGAAATAACTGTTTAGCATAAATATTTACACTTGAAATGCACCTCATCTTCAATCCAACACAAAAAAATTGTTAACTTACACTTGAAATGCACCTCTCACCATCTCATTAATATAGTACTTAGTAACTTACACTTGAACTGTGCCTCGAACCATCTGACATATTAAATTTACACGTTAAATGGATCTCTCTCAAATGAATTTATTTGCGCGCTGGGGGCCTGCAACTAAATTCGGTTAAATGATTAACTCCCCATTTTTAGAGTAAATTATTTGTTAAATCCTCATGGATTCGTGTCTTGATGGTCGTTGGCTTTTTAAATTCCCAAATTCTCATGATAGATGGGTAGTTATTAAAAATTCTATAAACAATAGTGATCTAATTAAGAGATGTGGTTTTTATGAACATTTTTGAAGAATTAGGTGGGAAAAACTCAGTTTTTAAATGCAAAAAATTTTTGGATCATCGATTTTTGCCTGATAATTTGCCTCATAGGGCAGATCAGATTAAATCTGTGGCCAAGTACTGGGTTGAATCATTGAATAAAGTAACACCACCTGACGTAACAATTTATGGAAAAACTGGTACAGGAAAAACTGCAGTGGCTAAATTTGCTAAAAAACAGCTTGTACAAATTTCTAAGGATAAGAATGTGAATGTGAGGGTGGAATATATCAGATGCACAGATTTTACCACCGAATATCAAGTAATAGCCCGTCTCTGCCAACAAATGGGCCAGGACGTTCCTTACCGTGGGTGGACTAAGGCTGAAGTTATTAATGCTTTTCGAAATTTATTCAAAAAAAATGTCTTTGGTCATAACTTGATTCTCATAATTATCCTCGATGAGATTGATATTCTCCTTAAAAATGATGGTGATGGTCTTCTTTATACGCTTACTCGTACTGATAATGTTTCTATAGCATCTATAAGCAACTTCGTTGATTTCAAACAGTTTATTAAGCCCAGGGTTAAGAGCAGTCTGCGTGATCGTGAAATTGTCTTCCCACCTTACAATGCACAGCAATTGGTGGACATTCTCCAAGAAAGATCTCAACTATCTTTCAACGGTGGAGTGCTGCACGATGAAGTTATTCCTCTCTGTGCTGCCCTAGCAGCTAAAGAAGAGGGAGATGCACGTTATGCTTTGGACTTGCTGCGAACATCAGGAGAACTAGCTGATGAAAAAGGAACAGAAATGGTCTATGAGAACTACGTAAGAGAAGCCAAGGATCAAATTGAGCACAATAAAGTAACTGACATCGTTATGACGCTTCCCAGCCAGCAACAGAAAGTATTGGAATCTCTGCTCTTCCTAACTAACCGTAAAGAGGAAATTACTTCTGGAAGACTTTATGACGTCTATAAAGACATAACTAAGGGAGATTCAGTTTCTTATAGGCGTATATTTGATTTCATTAATGAATTGGAAATGTTAGGTCTCATATCAACTAAAACAGTTTCTCGAGGACGTGGTAAGGGCAGAACTAACATAATCGATTTACAATGTGACACAGATCTTCTGGAAGATGCAATGTGGAGCGGTTAAAGCGTACTATTTTTTAATTCTTCTTTCAGTTAAAGAAGGTTTTAATCCGCATAATATTGAATAATTCTGTGAAAAATTTTTTCTCACTCGCGTCCCTTTTTTATAATGGATTTAAGAATCGCCATCCGCACGGGAACCCCATAGAAGGCCTGCTGGAAGTAGAAACCATACTGCGTGTTGTCAACATCATGGGATATTTCATCCACTCGGGGTAGGGGATGCATGACAATTAGTTCACTACTTTGAAGAAGCTTAGAATCGATTGTGTATGCACCTTTTATCTTTAAGTACTCCTGGGGGTCTGGAAATCTTTCTTTCTGGATTCGAGTAACATAGAGAACATCTACATAAGCTAAAATATCATGGATGTCGCTGGTTTCCTGAACAGTTACCCCCGCACCTGCTAAATCATGCAGAATTTCTCGAGGCATCTTCAACTCTGGGGGCGACACGAAGCTCATTCTAGCTCCAAACATGGCGAGGGCATATGCTAGGGAGTGAACTGTCCTTCCATATTTAAGATCTCCAACCAAGGCCACATGTAACTTTTCAATGTTACCCAAAACACGTTTCATGGTGTAGAGATCCAGGAGGGTCTGGGTGGGATGCTGCCCCACCCCATCTCCCGCATTTATAATAGGAACGTCCACCATCTCCGCCACGTATCGGGCGGTTCCCTCCATGTTATGCCGGATTACTAGGGCATCCGTGTATTCACCCACAATACGCACGGTATCTGTTAAATTTTCTCCCTTGGTTGCTGAGCTAGTCCCAGCTTCTGCAAAACCAATAGTTCCACCTCCCAAGCGCTTCATAGCTGCTTCGAAAGAGAGACGAGTCCGAGTAGATGGTTCATAGAAGAGTAATCCTAATAGCTTTCCTTCTAGAATTTTACTAATCTTTTTTGAGCGTGCAACGGGCTCCATCTTCTCTGCCACACGCAATATGTATTCAATTTCTTTTTTGTTGAAATCACGGATTGAAATGATGTTTTTTTGATGAAAACTCAACTGACTACCCCCCGAGTCTCAAACACACAAATCCCATTAAATTGCTTACAATTCTATTAAAATTATGTGGGCCTTATTTTATATAATCATAATAATGCTGGAAATTCTGACAACCGATTACAATGAAGAGCCAGAACTTAGTTTAGTTTGGAAATGAAAAGAAATTCAAATCTTTCTAGCGAGGGTTAAATATCCGGTATGACCCGTCATCCGCGTTTTAGGTCGTATTCCTTTATCTTTAACTTCCATTTCCCGTAATATACATTCTAAACTAATCATCTCCCCAAACTTTCTTTTTTTAAGGATGCGACGAAGTAGCTTCACCTGGTCAATGTAGGGTGTGTAGGCTGCCAGATATCCACCTAGTTTAAGAGCATCTCGTGCGTTTTCAACTATCTCCCAGGGTTTGGGGAGGTCCATGAATACCAAATCAATATTGTCTTCCCCAATTCCTTGGACCACATCCTGACATTTGACTGTTACATTTTTTAGGCCGAAATCTTGAATATTTTTTTGCGCCACATCAGCAAAATCTTCCCGCACTTCATATGTGAAAACTTCACCTGTTTTTCCTACCAAGTTTGCCAAAAATATGGTCCCTGCTCCAGCTCCTGTACCAGCTTCTACCACCCTTTGGCCACATCCCAGGCCAGTGTACGCAGTCATAATCCCCAGATCTTTGGGAAGGATGATAGAACATCGACGGTCCATGAGCTGAATGTAATCGTTTATATTTGAGTTCAAAACTCTGTATTCTCTACCTATATGGGTTTTTATAATTTCTCCATGTTTACTAGCTTCAATATCTTCCTTTTTCAAGTAACCATTTTCAGTGTGCAGATCCTCAGCTCTGGCCAGAAACTTCTTGCCTCGCTCATCTATCAGTATCTTCATTAATATTTCCTCTTAGTTTTTTATAAATTGGTTTCAACTTAATCCGATTTAATTAATCCTTGGCTTATTATCATGAATAGATTATTCGCTTTTGTTATAATTAGATATTATATTTGGTCTCTTCCTCGTTAATCAGTTTGTATTCTTTAATTTCCTTTTTATCTTTGTTAGGTAGGGAAATGTTAACTCTAAAATCATCAGTGAATCCTGAATCAATCACTTCTCTTATATTTTGGGCTATTTTATCACCAATTCCTTCCACTTTCTTGAGTTCATCAGCGGAAGCGTTAAAAACATTTTTAACGCTACCGAATTTTTCCATAAGTTTGTGGGCGGTTACTGGGCCAACTTTAGGCAGTGATTCCACTATGTAGAGTTGCTGCTCTTCCCGAGTTAATGGTTTCTTGTCGGTGCGTACCTGAATATCAGGTCGCCCCTGCAACTGTTCTCGGATGGCTATGCGCATGATCATTGCAGCGGTGTCATTGGGTGAGCGGGTGGGGATGATAGGAATACCGAAATCAACAGCTAAACTTGCCAGGGCTCCTCGCACTGCGTTGGGATTCAGTGAACTGGAGTACAAGTCTTCTCCTTCCAGGATGATCACGGGTTTCTGGAAGTTCTGCACCATTTCTTTTGCCTGTTTGTGTAGGCGTTTATCCATTATTGATCCTATAAAATCCCTACTGCTTTTGCGTTCAATGGCCACATCATTACTAACCTGATAATCAGCCACAGAGAGGGTCATGGTCTTTATTTCAGCACCTTCCTTGCTTAACTCCCGAAGAACTCCGGAACTCCCCTCTCGACTGTCAACATAAATTAAAGGCGGCTTTTTACCTTTTCCTGAGTCATTAAACTCTATATTCCCAGATTTCTTAACACCTGAGTCGTTTTGAATATTTATTTCTAAATTTTCTGCTTTTAAATCACTCTTATCATTTTTATATAATTTCACATCTGCATTGTCTGCTTTTAAAACATCTGAATGATTTTTATAGGCTTTCAAATTGTTTTCATCCACAATTATCCGATCAACATTTGTTTTGTAGCCGTGAGTGAGTTGTTCCTTCATCATCTTTTCTTTGTGCATGCTGGAGTAATAGTAGGATTCATCCCGGGTTCCTTTGGTGATTAAAATATACGTAAGTCCCTCGCTTTTCCTTCCAGTTCTACCCCTCCTTTGAATCATCCTTATCTCGGACGGAACGGGTTCGTATAGGATGACCAAGTCGACGGATGGGATGTCAATACCCTCTTCAGCCACGCTGGTTGATATCAGAACTTGATATTTTCCCATGCGGAAGGCCCTGATGATGTCTTTCTGGTTTTTTTGGCTTAAACCTTTTTCTCGCTCTCGTGATGCTTGTCCGAAGAACTTAACGGCACTTATTTCTTCATCAAGGCATCGCTGGTAGATATCTTCCACGGTATCCCGGTACTGGCTGAATACAATTACCCGGGAGTCCTTCTGGAGTTCTTTCTTTAGGATTTGGATTAGTTTCTTCAGCTTGGGATGTTCCACCCCTTTAAGATAGGCTTTGCGAGTAAGGTGCATGGCTAGGTGAAATTCATCATCATTAATTAGACTTTTAGCAGCTTTAGTCTTCTTTTTTTGCAGGCGTTGGAAGTAATGGTAAAGAGTGCCTGTTCCTTGGGTTTCCAGGAGTTCCAGCGAATGTAAAACATTTATCACCGCAGTAAGAATACTGACCACCAAGTAACACTTCTTAGGGGGATTGCTACTGCTGCCAATACGATTTTGGGCCTTAGATTTGGCCATCAGCACATCTTTTTTACTCACTCGGGTTATGGAAATAATTATACCCAGTTTCTTCAGGGTTTTCAGGCGACTCTTCAATGCAGCATCCAGATGATCTCTAATGGTAGATAAATCCTTTCCCAACTCTACTTTCACCCATTTAACTACTACAGGGTTGAAATATGGAGTAACATCCGGATCAGATTCTTTTTTTATCTTCACCTCCTTAATGAAAAGATTCTCGCAAACACCATTGATTTTGTTTTCATCCCACCCGGGAGAGGCGGTTAAACCTAGTATGAGCGGATCCTTAGCATCGGTCGCATAACGCCCAGCCAGAAATACATAAGCATAACCTCCCACCCCCCGGTGGCATTCATCGAATACCAGTAATGAAACATCCTTCAGAGAATAACGGCCTGCTATGATATCCGATTCCACAGTCTGGGGGGTGGCGCAGATCACTTGTGCTTGTTCCCAAAGATTAATTCTTTCATCTGGTTTAATAGCCCCGGTTAGACTTGTAATTGTGGCCTTTAAAAACTGCTTGAAACTTTCTTCATGTTGCACTACCAGGGGCTTGCTGGGAGCTAAAACTAGCACTTTACTTTTTGGATATTTTTTAAGCCGCTCCGCAACCACCAGAGCTGCCACAATGGTCTTCCCCAGGGCAGTAGGAGCAACTATCATGGTGTTGCCGTTTTTTAACACATCGGCTGCCAAGACCTGCTGGTATAGTCGGGCTTCAATTTTCTCTTGCTGAATGAGGGGATGTTGTATCCACTCCACAGATTTCTTTAAAGGGTGGGCTTCATTGTTATGTTTCTTTTTGACCATTTTTATTATCCGATAAATTGGTTTCAAGAGCTTATAATAATATTCCTATCCATTTACTTTTTACATTATTCAATCAAAATACATTCCCATGGTTCCGCTTCAGTATCTATGGTGGTGTATAATTCTTTTTCAATATCCTTGAATAGATCTTCAAAACCAAATTTTAGATCTGCAGATTTTTTAACTGTATATATCCTGCCTCTTCCGCTTTTAACAACTATATCACCCTCACGGGTTATGCCGACTACTAATTGTTTGATTTCTTTTGCCATGCGAACTTCACCAAAACTTCAGAAATATTTATGGCTTATATCAATATCTTATTTTAAGAAATAACTAATAAAATCATCTCGTTTTTTAATTTCATGTTGACAATAATCTATTACTAAAGAAACCTGCTAAATTGATTTCCCTCTCTATGTTATCATCTATGTGTATTTCTTTTGCAGGTTCTGACAGTTTTAAAAGTTTAATCCTTTCTGTGTATCCGCAATCGTCGCAGTACCAATAATCGTCATTGTCAAGAAGCATTAAATTTCCACAACCTGGACAAATCCTATTCCCCATCAGACCACCCCTTTTTTAGAAATATTCTTTATAACCATTTAATTCATTCTTCAGAGAAGTAATCTATATCAACCTTTTTTAGATCATATGATTTTGGATACCCCAATATCATAATCAATCATATGAATAATCTAATACTTGATATATTCAGAATAAAACAATAAAAGATGTTGCTTAATCATAGATTGTTTAAGAAAATGAGTTGTCGTTAATATGGTAGATTTTAATGTATTTAATTGGATTATAATTTTGATTTTTGCCTTTGTTGGATGGGCACTTTGCGCAGCTGTAATGGGAATTGGAATGAAAACCACTTCTATGGATAGAACTCTAATTATCCATGCCATTGCCGCTCCTATAATATTTATAGCTCTATCTTTGATTTACTTTAATTTCTTCAATTTTACAACACCATTAGAGACAGCAATAATATTTGTATCTATTGTGATTTTAATGGACATTTTCGTGGTTGCTCTTTTAATAAACAAAAGCTTTGAAATGTTTAAAAGCATTATAGGAACATGGATACCGTTCATATTAATATTTATAGCTACTTATTTAACTGGATTATATCTAATCGGATGATAAAATATTATAAAAGCAATTACATAACCCATACTTTCTATTAAGGAGGGTTTTTACTGATAAATCAATGCCAAAAACTTCGAGAACTCCTAAACTCCGAGAAGCCCCTGGTAATGCCCGATGCCTACATCCTATAAGCGCCAGGATGATCGAGAAAGCAGGTTTTAAGGCAGTGCAGTGTTCTGGGTATAGTTTTTCCATTGCTGCAGGATATCCTAGGGAGTCTGAAGTGTCTTTGGAAGAGAATTTGGAATGGACTCGTCAAATAGTGGATGCAGTAGATTCTCCTGTGATGGCTGATGCTGAAGACGGTTTCGGAAACCCAGAAGCTGTTTCAGAGACCGTGAGCAGTTTCCTGGAGATTGGAGTGGCAGGACTGAACATTGAA